>Ga0123355_10004552_pt1 | contig 20160 bp, 19 predicted proteins | sample TergutEmb28metaG_3_FD_89872 | JGI IMG/M metagenome (GOLD analysis project Ga0123355, IMG submission 89872) | Embiratermes neotenicus P1 segment gut microbial communities from Petit-Saut dam, French Guiana - Emb289 P1 | ecosystem: Host-associated > Arthropoda: Insects > Digestive system > Gut ...
GAGCTGCTCACCGCCTGGCTCAGCAGCCGCCTGGACGCACCCTTCAGCCGGGAGACGTCGGACGGGCCCGGGATCACCGGGGTCATTCTCCGCACCGACGAAGGTGATGTCGTGATCAGCCGGCCCGACGGCCGGGTGGCAACCTTGTCGCGGCCAGATCAGCCGGACCGGCACGTGGCGCTGCATCGCCGCGACATCGCCGACCTGCTCGCCGAGGAACTGCGCCGTCTCGACCCCGACGAGATCTACGCAGAGTCACTCGCGCTGGTGGCCGGCATCCCGGCTATCAGCGGCTAGCGCTCGGCTGAGAGTCCCTGCGCCGTGCGCGCCGCATGTGTTCACGGGCGGCGTTTTGCGCGGCAATCGCCGGGTCCGGCCCACTAGGCTCGGTTTCGTGACCGCGCAGTCAGCCGAGCCGGCCGACCACGTCATCATCTGCGGCGCCAACGCGCTCGCGTCGCGAATGGCCGAGGAGCTGACTGCTCGCTACGGGTTAGCTGTGACCGCGATCGTGCCACCTGGTGAGTCCGAGTCGGCTGCCCGGATGCGGGCCATGCCCGGCGTACGGCTGCTCGAGCGATCCAGGCTAGACCGCGACGCGTTCGCGGAGGCCGGCCTGGCCGATGCCCGCGGACTCGCCATCCTGGACGAGGATGACCTCGGAAACGTGCGCGCCGCGATGCGGGCGCAGGAGGTCAGGTCGGGTATCCGGCTCGTCATCGCCATCTTCAACGCGGGGCTCGGCATCAGGATCCGCAGCTTCTTCCCGAACTGCGCAGTGCTCTCCCAGGCCCAGACCGCAGCCCCGTCGCTGGTCGCGTCCGCGCTCGGCGAGCCTGCGCCAAGCCAGGTCCGGCTCGCCGGCCAGACCATGTACGTCACCCGGCGCGACCGGGTCAGGGCAGGCCAGATCATCTGCGGCGTCGCCGCCAGCGCAGACGCCGAGGCACCAAGCCTGCTGCCGCCTGAGGACCCGTCAGCCGGCCTCGTTCTCGCCGTCGCGGACGGCACCCCGCGCAACCCGCTGTCGCGGCGACGGCAGCGCCGTCTGGCGGCCCCGCTCCGGCTGCTACGCAGGGCGTTCGGCACTTCGCTGGGCCTTGCGTTCGCGGCACTGATCGTCGTGCTAGCGGCTGGATTCGCACTCCTCGCCGCAAACCCCGTCCAGCCGACGGCCTCACCCGCCTTCGCGCTCTATCAGACGCTGCTCGACTTCGCCGGCAACGCTGTGCCTGCAACAGCCGCACACGGTCCCGGCCAGCTGCCAGGGGGCAACGAGCTCGCCCAGGTTCTCCTCACGTTTGACGGACTGGCTTTTCTGCCGGTGGTGACCGCCGCGTTCGTCGGCGCACGCATTTCCGGCTCGGTCGACCGCGATCCGCCGCTGATCGGCCATGTCATCGTGGCTGGCCTCGGGACCGTCGGCACGAGGGTGGTCGGGATGCTGCACGATCTTGGCGTCGACGTCGTGGCCGTCGACCACAACAACGACGCAGCCGGGCTGCCTCTCGCGCGCCGCCTCGGAGTACGGGTCATCATCGGCGAGGCGCAGGAGGAGGAAACGCTGCGGGCGGCCGGGATCACGACATGCCAGGCCCTGTTGTCAGTGACGCACAATGAAATTGCCAACCTGGAGACCGCGCTTATTGCCAGGGAACTGGCCGCCGATCCCCGGATCGTGATCCGGCTCTTCGACGACGACCTGGCCGCGTATGTGCAGGCCCACATCAGCAAGTCCGTCTCCAGGTCAACCTCCTACCTGGCGGCTCCGGAGTTTGCCGCGGCCATGCTCGATCACCAGGTGCTGCGGACCATCGCCGTCGGCCGGCACGTCGTGCTGCTAGCCGAGATAACGGTCGGGGACGACGGCGGCGCCGAAGTCGCAGGCGAGCGAGTAGCCGCAATGCACCAGCCTGGCCTGCTCCGGGTCATCGGACTGCGCCGCTCCGGGGGCTCGTGGGTCGACTGGTCGCCTGCTGGTGACTACGTCCTGGCTGCCGGAGACCGGCTCCTCGTGCTGGCCACCAGGGCGGGCCTGTCGGGGCTGCTGCGGCCCGACGGCAGCCTGCCGCCTGCCCGGCCCGACACGCCGGAGGCGGCAGAGTCAGCGAGCCGAGAAATCCCGGTCCAGGGAGCCGCAGCTCAGGAGCCATGACGCCGCGTCTATAGCCTCGCACTCCTCGCAAACTCCCCCAGCGACACCGAAAATGAGTCTCCCCAAAGTGGCCTCATGGGAGTTACGCTCAGGGCATATCTTCCGCGTGGTTCTGATGAGCCAGGTGTGAAGAAACAGAAAGGTCAGCGAGTGGCTATGCAGCTACCGGTACCTGCCACGCGCGGGAGTTGCCCGCCCGGGTTAACTGACCAGGTAGCGCGCTCTCAACAGCCCTCACGAGTGGCCTTTCCACCATCCGCCACGCCTGCCTTGCCCCAGCAGCGTGCTCGTGCCAGGCAGGCACGCCCTTCAGGAGGAATCAGTTGAGCACCACAAGAGAGGATGCTCCCGCTACCTCTGTCTCTGTCGTCAGCACATCCATCGCCGATCCTGCGCCACTCGGGCTTGCGGCATTCGCGCTGACGACATTCCTGCTATCCGCGGTGAACGCCGGCTGGGCGAACAACACATCAGGCCTGGACTGGCTCGGTTACGCCTTCGCTTACGGCGGGCTGTGCCAGCTGCTGGCCGGCATGTGGGAGTTCAAGAACAGGAACGTGTTCGGTTCAACGGCGTTCTCTACCTACGGAGGGTTCTGGATCGGGCTCGGATTGTGGGTGCTGCTGGCCCACGCGTCGTCCAGTCAGAAGGACCTGGGCTGGATCCTGCTGGCCTTCGCGATCTTCAACACGTACATGCTCATGTTCGCCACGCAGCTCAACATGGCTGTCTTCCTTGTCTTCCTGACCCTGGAACTGACCGAGATCTTCCTGTTCATCGGTGCCTTCGCGGGCAACACCACGATCGGCAAGATAGGCGGTTACATCGGCATCATCACGGCGCTCGTGGCCTGGTACACCTCGGCCGCTGGCGTGATCAACGGCATGAAGGGCCGGCCCGTCATTCCGGTCGGCAAGCCGCTGTTCAACCTGTAGTCCAGTCTGGTCTGGCCAGCGAAGGCCCGGGACCGCTAGGTCCCGGGCCTTCGTGCGTGCACCGCGGTCTCCCGGCGCGCTCCACACGGCGGCCCGGATAGCGTGGGGGAATGGATCTTCAGGAACGTCGTCAGCTGGACCTGGCGGCGCGGATGACCAAGGTCCGCGCCCGGGCGAGGCCGTGGCGGTCCATTCTCGCGCTGATCTTCGCCATTGCAGGCGCGACTGCCGCACAGTTCTGGGGCGTCAGCACTATTCCGGCGCATGCGGTGCAAGACGCCCAGGCCAAGGGCCTGCCGGCCTACCGGCTGGTGAGTGCGGTTCCCGGCTTCCAGGTGCAGAAGCTGATCTGGATTTTCGGCCTGGCCGCACTCGTCGTCTTCGGACTGGTCGCCGTTATCGCACTGGCGACGCGGGCGCGATCCGGCCTGCAGCCATTGCTCGGCCAGGCACACGCTGGGGTGCTCCGGTACGTCCTGGTCCTGGCGGGGGTATTCGCGATCGTGACGATCACGCTGGCCATCCTGGGTGTCAGCCCGGATCGGCTCGTCCTGGGCGGCGCCGTCACCGGCGTCCTGCTCGGCATCGCGGCGCAGCAGTCGCTGGCCAATCTGTTCGCGGGCCTCGTCCTGCTGTTCGCGCACCCGTTCCGGGTCGGCGATCACGTACGGTTCCGCGCTGGTGCCCTGTCGGGCGAGATTGACGGTGTCGTCACCGACCTGAGCCTCACCTACGTGCGGCTGGAGACAGATGAGGGCAGGATGCTGCTGCCCAACGCTCAGGCACTCGCAGCGGCGGTGCTGCTGATCCCTGAACCGCACGCCGCCACCAGCGATGCCGTAGCAGACGCGCCAGCCGGGGATGCCTCGGAGGCCGCGAGTTAGCCGGGGTCGGCTCCCTGGTGGCGGACTTTACCTTTTAGTGGTTCGCCTCGTATTTCGCGATGACGTTCGCGGGAATGCGGCCGCGATCACTGACTTCCATTCCGTTGTGCTTTGCCCATGCCCGGATATCAGCACTGCGCTGCCGATGCGCGGTAGTCCGCCTCTTCGGCCTTCCGGCCCGGCCGGTTACCCTCCGGGCCTTCTCCGTGAACCGGCCGACCGCCTCGTCGAACTTGTTGCTATGCCGCTCGCACAGGTCGATCTCATAATCCCGGCCATCAAGGCTGAACGCGCGAGTCATGTGTTCGCCGTCAGGAATCTCTCTCGAGTCGTAGTCGCAGGCGAACGTGACTGAGATCTTCTGAGCCACTGGCGGATCCCCCTTCCCCCGCCAAATCTATGCCCAGCCCAACAGGGCTGTAACGGCGCGCACCGCAGCGCCTCGTTGTCAGATTCGGCCCTCTCACGGAGCACGGCCCGATGCCGGGTGCCACCAGGGATAGTGCAGGTGAACTGCACACTGGCAGGTGCCGCAGCGCAGTTCAGAGGGGGGTTTTCCGGCAGCTGCGGCGCGCTGCCGCGCCAGTAGCATTTCCGCGCCGAACGACCCGTGCTATGCGCCACGCCCGGCGCCGTAGGCTCGGCCTAGAATTCGCGGACGGCTACCCGCCCTGGCGGCTTACCGACGCCGATACTCAGCGCCCCGGGAATAGGCTTCTTCCGGCCCCTGCGACTCGTGATAGCCGCTGGAGTGCGAAACTGGCCGCCTGTCGTCCCGATAACCGGCGTCGTCGAAGTCGTCCTCATAGTCAGTGCCGCCGACCCGGATGTCATTCCGGTATGACTCCTCGCCGCCCTGCACATAAGGCGGAACAAAGCGCTCTTCGGCGTAACCGGAGCCGTCGGTCGGAGCAGCTGGCAGGCCCCCGGTATCGGGCGGGAATCGACTGTCATCACGCCGCGGGGGGCCACCAGGCGGGAAAGCCTGCTGGCCCCTGCGGCTGCCAGATTGGTAATCCGGGCCCGCGTCGGGTCGCGCTCCATCGTTGTATCCGGCTGCCCGGTGCGCACCGGTCTGGTAATCCGGAACGCCAGCGACGTGGCCGCCTGGCGCGTAGTCGGCACCCGCAGGGCCGCCGCGCCGGGCCGCGTCGTCCTCGATGTAGCCGGCCCGACCGTATCCGCTGGGCTGCTGGTCATAACCGACTGGGTCGTGCCCGCCGGCCTCGCCGGCACCGTAGTCACCGGTCGGATAGACAGCGGTGCCGTAGTCAGCGTTCTGGAGGCGCTCAGCGCCGCCTGAACCGCCGTCAGGCGGGTAGCGGTAGGGCTCACCGCCGGGACCGGCCTCGTGCCCGCCCTGCTGGCCGGGACCGTCGTAGCCGTAGCCGGCGCCGCCCTGGCCCGGATCGGCGTAGCCGGCCTGCTGGTAGTCAGCGCCGTAGCCCGCCGAGCCATAGTCGCCCGTGGCGCCATAGTCGCCCGTGGCGCCATAGTCGCCCGTGGCGCCATAGTCAGCAGCGGGGTAGTCGGCTCCGGGACCTGGCCTGCCGTAGCCCCGCGCGTAGTCGGCGCCGGGACGTCCGCCGGCTCCGCTGGTCGAGTCGAGCCGGCTGATCTCGTCCGAGTCGGCCGGGTATTCGCCGCGGCCGCGCTCGGGTCCGCGGCGCGACCCGGACACGGGCGGCTGTCCCTGGCCCTGCGCTGACGGACCACGCTGAAGAATCTCGATCATGCGGCTGAGATCACCGATGGGCAGCCGGAATGTCCCCGTGCACATGCCGGCTTGCCAGATGCTGAAGACCGCGACTCCCGTGTCGGCGTACCAGCTCAGCCGCATGCTCCGGGAGTTGCCCCGGACATCGAAGAACACCTCGCCAAGGCGAGGCAGCGGCGCTGCGTCTGACACGGATATGAAGCCTACCGTGATGGGAGGCATGCGACCTGTCGACTTGATGATTACTTATAGTGATCTCTCGCGAGCGGAGCGTTCGCAACTGCGGTGCGAAGTGCTGGAACCGCGGCGTCCGTGCGGTCAGATTCCCGATCCAGGCTGCGCCCCTGGCCAGGCGGGTGGCATGATTGTCCGGCGCGCGCTCGGTTAGGCCACAGGCCACGCGAAACCGGCCGTCGGGAACATCGCGCCACTGTGGCGCGTTGGATCAACCGACGGGGCAATTGCCGTAGCGCGCGAGAAAAGTCGCTCTCGCTCCACCCTACCGCGCCTGGCGGGGTCTAGAGAACGACAGCGAGCCTGGCTGACGGGCGCGCGCGCCTGCTGAGCGTGGCACTGGGGGCTACGCGAGGCACCTAGCGAGCGCGGCATGAGCGCCGTCAGGGCACCAACCGACTGTATGACCTGATGTGACCGTCTTGACCTACGAGGGATACGCGTCGTGATCGCCGATGACCACGACCACTGGCTGAGGAGAGCTGTTGATGTCTGAGGTACGCCGCCAAACCGCCTTGATGCCGCGACCGAACTGGGGCTGGCAAGACGAGGCTGCGTGCCGTGGCCGTGACGTTGTGCTCTTCTTCGGCCCTGACGGCGAGCGCCAGCCGGAGCGCGAGCTCCGCGAGCGCAAGGCCAAGGCCGTCTGCGCGTCCTGCCCGGTTCGCTCCGAGTGCCTGACGTATGCGATCAGCAGGCCAGAAAAGTACGGCACCTGGGGCGGCCTGAACGAGGATGAGCGGTCCTCCGAGCGTCGCCGCCGCATGCGCCGGGCGAACGCTGCCTGAGCATTCCCCCGCACCGTCTGGACGACCATGGTCTGCCCGAGCTGCAAAGGGAAACGGCACGAGGAGTGCCGTGGGGGAAACTGGTGCGACTGCCAGCACCAGCCGCCGGCCCCTCCGGCCGAGGAGCGCCTGGGCTGGATCCGTCAGGGCTAGCCCGCCCGTCCCGGCCCGCGGCTCTGCTGCCCCCGCGGAATACCACCGCCGGGGCGGCGGTTCTCCCGTGCTGGTGGGGGCACACCAGTTAGGCTGCCAGTGCAAGTCGGTTGCCGCGAGGAGGAGCTCAGCGACATGGAGAGGCTTGCCGCGGAGGCAGCTGATGCCCTGGCAGAAGCGCCAGCCGACGAGGTGATTGCCTGGGCGGTCCGCACCTTCGGCCGCCGGATCTGCATCACCTCCTCGATGACGGACGCGGTCCTCGTTAATCTCGTGTCCCGGCACCACCCCGGCGTTGACGTGCTGTTCCTCGACACGGGCTACCACTTCCCGGAGACGATCGGCACTCGGGACGCCGTGTCCGCGGTGTATCCGGTCAACGTGATCAACGTCACGCCGCCGACGACGGTGGCCGAGCAGGACGCAGAGCTCGGCCCGCGGCTCTACAGCCGCAACCCCGACCTCTGCTGCTACCTGCGGAAGGTAGTGCCGCTCGAGGACGCGCTGGGGCCCTACGACGCGTGGTTTACCGGTATCCGCCGCGAGGAGACCGATGCCCGCAGCGATACCAGGGTCGTCGAGTGGGACGCCAGGCGCGAGATGGTCAAGGTCAATCCCATCGTGGCGTGGACCCAGCAGCAGGTTGACGACTACATCGCAGCCAACAACATCCTCGTCAACCCGCTGGTCTTCGACGGCTACCCGTCCATCGGGTGCCGGACGTGCACGTCACGGGTAGCCGACGGGGCAGACCCGCGCAGCGGGCGCTGGGCCGGCACCGCGAAAAGCGAGTGCGGGATCCACACCTGACCTTCGGCCTCTTGGCAGGCGTGCGGAGCGTCCGATTAGTGTCCTAGGCATGACGACTTCCCCGTATGCCACCCACGAGGTGCTCAACCAGGTTCCGCTGCTCGCCGACTATGACGTCGCAGGCGACGCAGCTCTCCTCGACGGGCTGCGGCGGGAGGGCGGGGGCTGGGCCGAGGCCGAGCTGCACGAGCTGGGCTCGCTGGCTGGCGCGGCCGCCACCCAGGACCACGCGCGGCTGGCGAACGTGCACAAGCCCCTGCTGCGGACCCACGACGCCCGCGGGCACCGGATCGACGAGGTCGAGTTCCATCCGTCCTGGCACTACCTGATGGGCACCGCGGTGAGCCACGGCCTGCACGCCACGCCGTGGGCCGACGACCGGCCGGGAGCGCACGTGGCCCGGGCCGCCAAGTTCCTGGTGTGGACTCAGGCCGAGGCCGGCCACGGCTGCCCGATCTCCATGACGTATGCCAGCGTCGCGGCGCTGCGGCAGGAGCCCGGCCTTGCCGCCGCCTACGAGCCGCTGCTGACCGCTCCTGTCTACGATCCTGGCCTGCGAGTCCCGCTGACCAAGGCCGGCCTGCTGGCCGGCATGGCAATGACGGAGAAGCAAGGCGGATCGGATGTCCGTGCGAACACCACCACCGCCACCCCGGCCGGCGACGGCAGCTACCTGCTGACGGGGCACAAGTGGTTCTGCTCAGCGCCGATGTGTGACCTATTCCTCGTCCTCGCTCAGGCGCCTGAGGGCCTGACATGCTTCCTGCTCCCGAGGGTGCGCCCCGACGGAACCCGCAACGCGATGCACATCCAGCGGCTCAAGGACAAGCTGGGGAACACCTCTAACGCCTCGAGCGAGGTCGAGTACGACCAGGCAGTCGCCTGGCGGGTAGGCGAGCCGGGCCGAGGCGTGCGCACGATCATCAACATGGTGAGCGCCACCAGGCTCGACTGCGTGCTCGGTAGCGCAGCAGCCATCCGGCAGGCGACCGTCGTCGCGGCGAACTACACAAGCGGTCGCCGGTCTTTCGGCGCCGCCCTGATCGACCACCCGGCGATGACCGGGGTGATCGCCGATCTCGCGCTGGAATCGGAGGCTGCGACCACGCTGGCGCTCCGGCTGGCCGGGGCGGCGGACCGATCCGCGCGCGGCGACGCCGCCGAGGCTGCGCTCCTGCGCATCGCGCTCCCGGCCGCCAAGTACTGGATCTGCAAGCGCGCCCCGCTGGTGACGGCTGAGGCGCTGGAGTGCCTCGGCGGGAACGGCTACGTCGAGGACTACTCAGTCATGCCCAGGCTGCTCAGGGACGCGCCGGTGAACTCCATCTGGGAAGGCTCGGGCAATGTGACCTCCCTGGATGTACTGCGCGCCCTTGCTCGCACCCCGGACGCGGCGGACGCGCTCCTGGCCGAGGTCGACATGGCGGCTGGTGACCAGCGAGTTGCCGCCGCCGCGGCCCGGCTGCGGTCCGAGCTGAAGGAGGCGGCGACCGCAGGTCCGGCCGCCGAGCGCGACGTCCGCAGGCTGGCCGGCCAGATCACCGTAACCCTGCAGGCCGCGCTGCTGGCCCGGCACGCGCCCGCCCCGGTCGCCAGCGCGTTTGCAGCCACGAGGCTGGCGCCTGGCGGCTACGGGCCCGCGATGCCGTTCGGAAGCCTGCCGGCCGGGCTGGATCTGCCGGCCATCGTCGCCAGGGCCGAGACCACGCCGGCGAGCTAACCTGGCCATCTGGGCGCGGGAGCCGATTCCGGCCGCTACCGGCAGGTAAGGTCTACGGATGCAGGTATGGCCGGGTGCCGCGTATCCGCTGGGCGCGACGTGGGACGGGTCTGGGACGAACTTCGCCCTGTTCTCCGAGGTCGCCGACCGCGTCGCGCTGTGTCTCTTCGATGACACCGGAACCGAGACCCGGCTGGAGCTCACCGAGGTCGACGGGTTCGTCTGGCACTGCTACCTGCCTGGCGTCGGCCCCGGCCAGCGCTACGCCTACCGGGTCACCGGTCCCTACGACCCGCGCGCGGGGCACCGCTGCAACCCCGCCAAGCTCCTGCTGGACCCCTACGGCAAGGCAGTCGATGGCAGCGTTCGCTGGGACGACGCGCTGCTCGGCTACCGCCCTGGCTCGCCCGACCAGCCGAGTGACACCGACAGCGCGCCGTTCATGCCCCGCAGCGTGGTGATCAACCCGTATTTCGACTGGACGGGCGACCGCCAGCTGCGCACGCCCTATCACCAGACGGTGATCTACGAGGCACACGTGCGCAGCCTCACCATGCGCCACCCGCAGGTCCCGGCAGACCTCCGCGGGACTTACTCCGGGCTGGCCTCTCCCCCGGTCATCGAGCACCTGGCCAGGCTCGGCGTCACCGCCATCGAGCTCATGCCGGTGCACGAGTCGGTGCCCGAGCGTGAGCTGGTGCGCCGCGGGCTCACGAACTACTGGGGCTACAACACCATCGGGTTCTTCGCGCCACACAACGGCTACTCGAGCTCGGCCGAGCCGCACGGTCAGGTGGCGGAGTTCAAGTCGATGGTGAAGACCCTGCACGCAGCGGGCATCGAGGTCATCCTCGACGTCGTCTACAACCACACCGCCGAGTCCGGCGCGACGGGCCCGACGCTGAGCTTCCGTGGCATCGATAACGCCGCTTACTACCGCCTCGACGACGGCGATCCGGCTGTCTATCTCGACTACACCGGCTGCGGCAACAGCCTGAACGTCCGCCATCCACACGCTCTCCAGCTGATCATGGACTCGCTGCGGTACTGGGTCCTCGACATGCACGTGGACGGCTTCCGGTTCGACCTGGCCGCCGCGCTGGCCCGCGAGCTGCACGAGGTCGACCGGCTGTCGGCGTTCTTCGAGCTGGTGCAGCAGGACCCGGTGGTGTCGCAGGTCAAGCTCATCGCTGAGCCGTGGGACGTCGGCGCCGGCGGGTACCAGGTCGGCAAGTTCCCGCCGCTGTGGACGGAGTGGAACGGGAAGTACCGCGATACGGTGCGCGACTTCTGGCGCGGCCAGCCGGCCGTCCGGCCGGAGTTTGCCTCGCGCCTGGCCGGCTCTTCCGACCTGTACGAAACGAGCGCCCGTCGCCCGGTGGCGTCGGTGAACTTCGTCACCTGCCACGACGGGTTCACCCTCGCCGACCTGGTCAGCTATGACCGCAAGCACAACGAGGCCAACGGCGACGGCAACCGGGACGGCACCGACGACAACAGGTCCTGGAACTGCGGCGCCGAGGGTCCCACCGATGACCCCTCGATCACCGAGCTGCGGGCGCGCCAGCAGCGCAACTTCCTGGTCACATTGTTCTGCTCGCAGGGCGTGCCGATGCTGCTTGCCGGCGACGAGCTCGGCCGCACGCAGCATGGCAACAACAACGCCTACTGCCAGGACAGCGAGGTCTCCTGGATCGACTGGGAAGCCGCGGGCAAGCACGCAGACCTGCTGGATTTCACCTGCGCGCTCATCGCGCTGCGGCGTGACCATCCCGTGTTCCGCCGGCGCCGGTTCTTCAGCGGCACTGTGCAAGGCGCCACGGGCCTCGGCGACATCACCTGGCTGACGCCGGCCGGCACCGAGATGACGGTGACTGACTGGCGCTCCGATGCCCGGGCGCTCGCGGTCCTGCTGAATGGCAGCGCCATCACCGAGCCCGGCCCGCGCGGCGACGCGATCACCGACGACAGCTTCCTGCTTCTGTTCAATGCCGGTGACCAGCCCGTGACCTTCACCCTCGCTCCCGCGGACCCCGCGGCTGACTGGGCGGTGATCGTCGACACCGCCAGCCCGGCCGCCGAGCCCGGTGACCGGCATCCCGCCGGTAGCCAGCTGACGGTGGCGGGGCGGACCGCGGTCGTCTTGCAGACGGGCGAGCGCTAGCGCCGCCTGCCAGCGGGACCCTCACCAGGGTCTGGTTGACTGCTGGCCGTGCGCCAGATCTACCCGGCCGCCGGGCCCGATCTCCAGGTCGTCGCGCGGGCAGCACCAGGCCCGCTACCGGATGCCGTCATCCGCCTCGCTCTTTTGTATGGGAACGAGGCTGCATCGAACGCGGCCGTCGCGAATAGCCGCGGCCGCCTGCGCGCGAACATGGTCGCCAGCACCGACGGTGCCGTGACCCTCGATGGCCGGTCCGGCGGGCTGTCCGGCCCGGCCGACAAGATGATCTTCACACTGCTGCGCAGCCTGGCTGATCTCATCCTCGTCGGCGCCGGCACGGTCAGGGCCGAGCACTACGGCCCTGTACAGCCAGGACAGATCTGGCTGGCGCTCCGGCCGCCGGGCGCTCCCTTGCCGCCCATTGCCGTGGTGACCGGGAGCGCGGATCTGACCGGATGCGAGCGGCTGCTGAGCATGCCGCCGGGCCCGTCACAGACCATCGTGATCACCACCGCAGCGGCGCCAGCCGAGCGGAAGGCAGCGCTAGCCAGCCGGGCGAGAGTAATCGAGGCTGGCGACCATGCGGTGGACGTCGTCGCGGCCGTGCAGGCGCTCGCCGACCTCGGGTACTGGAGCATCCTGACCGAGGGCGGCCCGACGCTCATCGGTCAGCTCGCCGCCGCTGGCCTGCTCGACGAGGTGTGTGTGACCACAAGTCCGCTACTGGCCGCCGGGCACGCTGGCCGGATCGCGTCCGGCCCGCCTGTGACGCAGCGCCTGTCCCTTGCGCACGCGCTCGTCGATGGCGACTTCCTGCTCTGCCGGTACGTGACACTGGATCAGAACCCCAACCCGTCCTGACGCCGGGAGGAACGATGCCGCTGCACGCCAAGGTCGACGAGACGCACGGAACAGCTGAACTCGACATCAACCCGTTCTGCAGTGTGGTCGAGCACCCGGTGCCCCGCCACCAGATCCCGTTGCGGTCCATGCCACCCGACGTGGCCCTGCAGCTCGTCAGGGACGAGCTCATGCTCGACGGCAACGCCCGGCTCAACCTCGCGACGTTCGTCACAACATGGATGGAGCCGCAGGCCGAGCAGCTCATGGCCGAGTGCTTCAGCAAGAACATGATCGACAAGGACGAGTACCCGCAGACGGCCGAGCTCGAGCGGCGCTGCGTCAACATTCTCGCCCACCTCTGGCACGCGCCTGCCGCCCCTGATGCGAACACCGCGGCGACTGGTTGCTCCACCACCGGGTCGAGCGAGGCGTGCATGCTCGGCGGGCTGGCCATGCTGTGGCGCTGGCGAGCGCGCCGCGGTGCGACCGATTCGATGGCGGCGCGGCCGAACCTGGTGATGGGCTCCAACGTCCAGGTCTGCTGGGAGAAGTTCTGCCGGTACTGGCAGGTCGAGCCGCGGCTGGTCCCGATGGAACCGGGCCGCCTGCACCTGACCGGTGAGCCCGCTGTAGCACAGTGCGACGAGAACACGATCGGCGTGGTCGCGGTGCTGGGCTCCACCATGGATGGCAGCTACGAGCCGGTCGCCGAGATTGCCGCGGCGCTGGACGGGCTCGAGCAGCGGACCGGCCTGGACATTCCCGTGCATGTGGACGGCGCGTCCGGCGGCTTCGTCGCCCCGTTCCTGGCCCCGGACCTGCCCTGGGATTTTCGCGTGCCGCGCGTCGCCTCGATCAATACATCCGGGCACAAGTACGGCCTTGTGTACCCCGGCGTCGGCTGGGTCGTCTGGCGGGACGCTGCCGCGCTCCCCGACGACCTGATCTTCCGGGTCAACTATCTGGGCGGCGATATGCCGACGTTCGCGCTCAACTTCTCCCGGCCTGGCGCGCAAGTAGCCGCTCAGTATTACAACTTCCTCCGGCTCGGATTCGATGGCTACCGGGAGATCCAGCTGACCTGCCAGCGAGTCGCCACCTACCTGGCCGGCCAGATTGGCGCCATCGGTCCGTTCCAGCTCCTGTCGGACGGCACCGACCTGCCCGTGATCGCCGTCAAGCTGGCCGACCCGGCCGGTGCCGGGTACAGCGTCTTCGACCTGTCCGAACGACTGCGGCTGCGCGGCTGGCTCGTGCCGGCGTACACCTTCCCGGCGAACATGGAGGACACCGCCGTGCTCCGGCTCGTCGTGCGCAACGGCTTCAGCACCGACATGGCCGACCTGCTGCTCGACGATATCCGCACGCAGGTCGCGGCCCTGGAGTCGGCGCCGCACCGGCCGATACCGCTACTGCCGGAAGGCCAGCGCACAGCGTTCGCCCACTAGGCGCATTGTTCCCGCGCCGACGTGATGAGGAGAAGCGCCACGCCTGAACCGAGGATTCTGCTCGACGGCCTTGGGATTCCTGAGTCGCCGCGCTGGCACGAGGGGAGGCTGTGGTTCTGCATCTGGATCGACCGGCAGGTCGTGGCCGTCGGAATGGACGGCGCTGCGGAGGTCATGGTCTCGGCGGAATGTGCGCGCGTTCTCCGAGCTGACGTCGAATGGCGGGCGCGGTCGCGCCAGTCACTCGTCGCGGTCGCGTATCCAGTGCGGACGGCCGAAGAACCTGCCGAGCACGTCGTGCATGTTGCCGCCGGAGTCCGCGAGCGCGTCGACGTGATAGACCGGCGGCCCACCCGGTGCCGGGAGCGCCGCGGCTGCCGCGTCATCCAGCGCGGTCTGAATGTGGCTGCGGGTGATCTGCCCGACCTGACCGGCGTCGATGAAGCGCAGGCCCGCCGGGGTGGTGATGACCAGCCCGTCAAACAGGTCGAGGTCAGGCACCTCCAGCACGTGCTCCAGCGTGCCGATCTCAGTGCCGGTGCTGGTGAGCACGGGCGTCCCGCGGACCGCTGCCTCGTACGAGATGGGAGTCTCGTCCGTCATGACGGCACCTCCGCCAGGCCCGGTCAGGCCCCGCGGCGCAGTATGGATCCTGGCGTCTGGCGCAGGCGTTCGAGCGCCTCCGCGAGGATGGCGGCACCGTCAGTGTCGTTGCGCCGCTCCTTGACGTAGGCCAGGTGGGTCTTATAGGGCTCGGCGTGCGGCGGGGCGGGCGGGTTGGCCTCGTCCTGGCCGGCCGGGAGGCCGCAGCGCGGGCAGTCCCAGAACTCGGGTACGGCCGCATCGGAGGCAAAGCTCGGGATGGTCTGGTGCTGGTTGCAGCACCAGAAGGAGACACGCACTCGCGGTGCCGCCTCGCCTCGCTCGGCCTCACCCATGGGACCCGCGCCGACCCGGCTGCCACGAATGGCGTTGCCACTACTCACTGATCACCCCTTGGTCACGAACATGCAGGCGGTCGCCACGGCTGCGGCCGCCACTCAGTGCTTGTCCAGGATCCCCAGCGCGACGATGCAGATGAACCAGATGATGCCGGTCGCGATGGTGATCCGGTCCAGGTTCCGCTCGACCACGGACGACGAGCCCAGGGAGGACGAGATACCGCCGCCGAACAGGTCGGACAGTCCGCCGCCCTTGCCCTTGTGCAGGAGCACCAGCAGGATCATCAGCAGGCTAGTGATGATCAGGATCACCGAGAATGCGACAGTCACTGCGGTCACTCGTCTCTATCTGGGCGGCGGCGTCGCGTACTGGGCCGCCAGAGTGTCCCCCAAGGGTCTCGGGGGGCTCACGGGGGGCTTGCCCCCCGTGGGTCATGATACCGGCAGATCCTCACGAACTCGCTGGCATCCAGGCTTGCACCACCTACTAGCGCCCCGTCGACGTCTGGCTCGGCCATGATCGCGGGCATGTTGTCGGCCTTAACCGACCCGCCATACAGGATACGCACAGTGCTGGCCGCCGCGTCCCCGTGAACCGCCGAAATCCGGGTCCTGATGGCCGCGCAGGCCTCCTGCGCATCGGCCGGCGTGGCCACCTCACCGGTGCCGATGGCCCAGACCGGCTCGTAGGCGATCACCAGGCTGGCCACATGCTCGGCCTGCAGGCCTGCCAGCCCGCCGTCGAGCTGGCCGACGGTGTACTCCAGGTGGCGGCCCTCCTGGCGCACCTCAAGGGTCTCGCCCACGCAGAGCAGCGGGGTCATCCCTGCCGCCAGAATCGCCTTGATCTTGGCGTTGACCATGGCGTCGTCCTCTTTGTGGTACCGCCGCCGCTCAGAGTGGCCAGCCAGGACGAACTGGCAGCCGAGCTTGGCGAGCATCCGCGCGGACACGTCGCCGGTATAGGCGCCGTCGGGATGCGGTGACACGTCCTGGGCCCCGTACTGGAGCCGGAGCCGGTCTCCGTCAATCAGCGTCTGGACGCTTCGCAGGGCGGTGAACGGGGGCAGAATCGCGATGTCAGCGGCCGAGAAGTCCTTATCGACCAGCGCAAAGCCAAGCTTCTGGGTGAGCGCGATGGCCTCGAGATGGTTGTTGTGCATCTTCCAGTTGCCGGCAACCAGGGTCTTGCGAGAACTCACGCGAGCGCCGCCAGGCCCGGCAGGGTCGTGCCCTCGAGGTACTCCAGGCTCGCCCCGCCGCCGGTGGAGATGTGGCTGAACGCGTCCTCGGGCAGCCCGAGACGGCGGATAGCCGCGGCCGAGTCGCCGCCGCCGATCACCGTGAAGCCGGACAGCTTGCTGATCGCCTCAGCTACCGCCCTGGTGCCGTCAGCGAAGGCGGGGAACTCGAACACGCCCACCGGCCCGTTCCAGAACACGGTGGCGGCGTCGGCGAGCTTCTCCGCATACAGCTGCCGGGTTGCGGGTCCCATGTCCATGCCCTCCCGGTCTGCCGGGAACGCGGTCGCCGGGTAGACCTCGTGGGCGGCATCCGCGGAGAACTCGGTCGCGCCCACGAGATCGACCGGCAGCACCAGCTCCACGCCGCGCGCGCTGGCGTCCGACATCACCGTCCGGACATCGTCGAGCCGGTCGGCCTCCAGCAGTGACCGCCCGACCTCGTAGCCCTGCGCCGCCAGGAACGTGTACGACATGCCGCCGCCGATGAGGATGCGGTCCGCCTTGTCGAGCAGGTTACCGATCACGGCGAGCTTGTCCGAGGGCTTGGCGCCGCCGAGCACGACTACATACGGCCTGGCCGGGTCCCGCGTCAGCCGCTCGAGAACCGCCACCTCAGCCAGCACCAGCTCGCCGGCCGCGTGCGGCAGCAGCGCAGGCACGTCGTACACGCTGGCGTGCTTGCGGTGCAGCGCCCCGAACCCGTCGCCCACGTAGACATCGGCCAGTGCGGCAAGCTTGGCGGCAAGCTCGCCCCGGACGGCGTCATTCTTGCTGGTCTCGGCCGGCTCGAACCGGATGTTCTCCAGGAGCGCGACATCGCCGTCCGCCAGCGCCGCGGCCGTAGCCCGGGCCGAGTCACCCGCCACGTCGGCTGCCAGCGGCACGGGACGGCCAAGCAGCTCGGCGAGGCGCGCGGCGACCGGGGCCAGCGAAGGGCCGCCAGCCGCGCGCTCGGCGTAGGAGTCCCCCTTCGGCCGCCCGAGGTGAGCGGTGATCAGCACCCGGCCACCCCGTTCCGTGAGCTTTCTGATTGTCGGGAGACTGGCCCTGATCCGGCCGTCGTCGGTGATCGTGGTGCCGTCCAGCGGGACGTTCAGGTCGGCCCTCAGCAGCACGACCTTTCCGGTTACGTCCAGTGCCTCGATGCCCTTCATCGCGCTCACCCCCGGTCGAAAACCCTACCGGACCGGCCTTCGCGGCCTCCGGGACCTACGGCACGAGCATGTCGGCCGAAAGGCTTGCCTCGGTGTTGGGCACGCCCAGTTCCAGCGCACGCCGGTCAGCGAGGGCCAGCAGCCGCCTGATCCGGCCGGCGATCGCATCCTTCGTCAGGGCGGGCTCGGCGAGCTGGCCGAGCTCCTCGAGGCTCGCCTGCCGGTGCAGGATCCGCAGCTGCCCGGCCATGATCAGGTGCTCGGGCGCGTCAGAGCCCAGGATCTCCAGCGCCCGTTCCACCCGGGCGCCGGCTGCCACCGCCGCCCGCGCGCTGCGGCGCAGGTTGGCGTCGTCGAAGTTGGCCAGCCGGTTGGCGGTCGCCCGGACCTCACGGCGGATTCTGCGCTCCTCCCAGGCCAGCACGCTGTCGTGCGCGCCGAGCCTGGTCAGCAGGGCGCTGATCGCGTCGCCGTCCCGGACCACGACCCGATCCACGCCCCGGACGTCCCGCGCCTTGGCGTGGATCTTGAGCCGCCGGGCCGCGCCCACCATCGCCAGCGCCGCCTCGGGGCCAGGACAGGTCACTTCCAGTGACATAGACCTGCCCGGCTCGGTCAGGCTGCCATGAGCGAGGAAAGCCCCGCGCCAGGCCGCCTCGCAGTCACAGCCGGTGCCCGCGACGACCTGCCGGGGCAGCCCGCGCACCGGGCGGCCGTGACTGTCGACCAGGCCGGTCTGCCGGGCCAGGCTCTCGCCATCGGTGTGCACGCGCACGAGGTACCGGTTCCCGCGGCGCAGCCCGCCCGGGGCAAGCACGACCAGGTCAGAGGCGTGGCCGAACACCTCGGCGATGTCCTTGCGCAGGCGTCGCGCGGCGGCGCCGGTATCCAGCTCGGCCTCGACCACGATGCGGCCAGCCGCGAGGTGCAGGCCCCCGGCGAACCGCAGGATGGTCGACACCTCGGCCTTGCGGCAGCAGGGCTTCAGCACGTTCACCCGGCTGAGCTCGTCCTTGACCAGGCTGGTCAGCGCCATGTGCCGTCAATCCCCCTCGAAAATCTGCGCGAACGCGCCTGCCAGCCGCAGCGGATCGTGCCGCGGCGACCCGTCCGCGACGGCCAGGTCCGCCAGGACCAGCCGGGCACCACAGCGGCTCGCCGCCTTCTCCAGCTCGTCGGTCGACCCGCTGGCCGCAGCGCGGTCGGCGAGCACCACGTCAATCGCCAGGTCCGGCGCGTGGCGCGCGAGCACCTCCAGATGGGTGTGCGGAGAAAAGCCCTCCGTCTCCCCGGGTTGTGGCGCCAGATTCAGCGCTACCAGCCTCCGCGCACGCGTCCCGACGAGCGCCGTGGCCAGCTCGGGCACCAGCAGATGAGGCAGCACGCTGGTGAACCACGAGCCGGGCCCGAGCACTACCCAGTCCGCCTCCCCGATCGCCTGTACCGCTTCCGGGCAGGCGGGCGGGTCGGCGGGTATTAGCGCTATCGACCGTACTCGCCCGGTCGTCGTCGCGCAGGCGACCTGACCGCGAACAATGGTGAGCGAGTCCGGCTTGCCCGGATCTGCCCCTTCGACTTCCGCGGCGAGATCGAGCGGAACGGCAGCCATCGGCAGTACTCGGCCGTGTGCGCCGAGCAGCCGGCCGACCCAGTCCAGTCCCTGCACGGTGTCGCCGAGCAGCTCCCACAGGCCGACGATGAGCACGTTGCCCACGGCATGCCCGGACAGGCCGCTATCGGCTCCGTGGCTGTCCTCGCCAGCCGTCACCGGGAACCGGTACTGGATCAGCCGGCTCCAGGTGGTCCCCCACTCGTCGTCGCCGCACAGCGCTGCCAGCGCCATCCTCAGGTCGCCCGGCGGCAGCACGCCGAACTCGCGGCGCAGCCGGCCGCTCGACCCGCCGTCGTCCGCGACCGTCACGATGGCCGTCACGTCCCTGGTCACCCGCCGCAGCCCGGACAGCGACGCGTAGAGGCCGTGCCCGCCGCCGAGCGCGACGACCCGGCGGTACTGCGGCCGTCCTGGTGTCTGACTAACCGTCACGATTACTCGCGGCCCAGGTCCCGGTGCGTGACCTGGATCGCCGGCCAGGACTGCGCGAGCATGTCCGCCATCCGGTCGGCGATGACGACGCTGCGGTGCTTGCCGCCGGTGCAGCCGACAGCGATCAGCACGTCGTGCCTGCCTCGCTGCCCGAATCCCGCCAGCGCGATGCCGACAGCCCGCACGAATGCGGCCACGAAGTCGGACGCACCCGGCTGGCTGAGCACGTAGTCAATGACCGCCTGGTCCTCGCCGGTCTGCGGGGCCAGCTCGGGGATCCAGTGCGGGTTCGGCAGGAACCGGCAGTCAGCGACCATGTCCGCGTCCACCGGGAGACCGTACTTGTAGCCGAAGGAGACAACGGTCACCCGCAGGCCGACGTCCCCCTCGGTCGCGAACGCCTCCCGCATGCGGCCCCGGAGCTCGTGCACGTTGAGCTTGCTGGTGTCGAGGACCAGGTCGGCCTCGGCCCGCATGCCCTGCAGCAGCTCGCGCTCGGCCGCGATCCCGTCGATCACGCGCCCGGTGTCCTGCAGCGGGTGCGGCCGCGAGACGCTGTCGAACCGGCGCACCAGCGTCTCGTCGGATGCCTCCAGGAACACGACGTAGGGCCGGACGCCGCGTGCGCTCAGGTCGCTGATCGCGGACTTCAGGTCGGTCGAGAACGCGCGGCTGCGGATGTCCACCACGGCGGCGAGCCTCGGCACCGCATCGCCTGCCCGGCGGGCCAGGTCGGCCATCGTCGGCAGCAGGTCGACGGGCAGGTTGTCCGCGACGAACCAGTCCAGGTCCTCGAGCGACTTGGCCGCGGTGCTGCGACCCGCGCCGGACAGCCCGGTGATAATGACGATTTCCTGCTGACCCCCGCTGTCAGGACTCATGACCTCGCTCCGCCCCCGCTTGCTGTCTGCTCAGTGGACTCGGCC
>Ga0123355_10004553_pt1 | contig 20160 bp, 6 predicted proteins | sample TergutEmb28metaG_3_FD_89872 | JGI IMG/M metagenome (GOLD analysis project Ga0123355, IMG submission 89872) | Embiratermes neotenicus P1 segment gut microbial communities from Petit-Saut dam, French Guiana - Emb289 P1 | ecosystem: Host-associated > Arthropoda: Insects > Digestive system > Gut ...
ACCCATGAATTAACGCAACAAAAAAGTCGCAAGCTCCAGAGGATGGATGTATTAACACCCGAAACATGTTGAGCATTAAATAATGAAATAATAAAGCAAGTGACATCAAGTTGGTCTCTCTTTGTTCAACTATCAAGATGATGCACGGTCCGATAAACGTAAGATTCACAGTCACATACTGTTGTAAATGCTCTCTTTAAATAATATTTCTTCCATCTAGAGGCTACGTCTCTAGAAACGTTGCATTCCTTCAAGTATTTAGAATAATTGGAGTATTTTACAGCACTTTTCTCCTCTGCTGTACGTCACATCTACCTGACATTCAAATGTCCACAACCTGAATCCTTCCCTTAAGTTGAAGATGAAATTTTACACCCATAGAAAATGACACGCAACAGTAAGATCCTCTGTGTTTTAATGTTAATCCTTACGTTTGATGGGGATTCAGAAATTATGAATCTAAATTAACCATTTACAGATGAAGTAGAGACTACTTCATTTAGAGGAAAAAGCAGCTCGTACCACGCAGTAAACACTTTTCATCTCGTTAATAAAAACGAATCAGTTATGTTGTATGGGACAGAAGTTCGTGTTTGTTCTCAGATAAATACAAAACACATAAATACAGTGTGGGCAGAGTGTAGAGTTCTTGAATGTTAAACCCGTTAGTGCATCACGCAACGAGTAGGTGTTAAAAGGTTAATGCATTCTTAATTTATGCACATATGTAATTCCTAAATATATGAAATTTACTATCACTTTATAAACATTTCTTTGATAATTATACGAATATTAAAGTTTTGATTGAATTCTAGCGACTCATCAGCACAGCTAAAATATTCCCAAAAGTAATTTAGCAGTACTGCTTTTAAACCATCCTTTAACGATTTTGCAGGACCTTATAAATATTCATCTTATATTCTATCCATTCTATGTTATTAACGCCGTGTGTCTTAGATTTAAGAAATACGAAAGTGAATACTGTTAACCAAGCTCAATACTGGACAACTTGCTGAATAGACGGTAGAAAAGTCGAAATGTAGGTCTGCGCGTTTTGTTGAAAGTAAGAATTTCAACTCCAATATTTATTTGATTTTTTTCCCACGTAATCGTTATAATAGCTTGAAGTATGAAGTAATACGTTTGTACTATATAGTCCAAAATACGAAGCTATCACTTTATTTTACAGAACGCTATTATGCTAATTGTGTTCGATTGGAATAAACCGCCAGTTTTCTATAACAAACGGTCTCCTCTGATGTTTTGTGCAAACCGCTGCAAACTAAATTAGTTGTAAATTCTTCCGTAAATTAAATTTTCAAACAATAAACTTTGTAAATTACGTTCATTAAATAATACCCATGATAATGCAAATCACTGTCCCATTTCGACTTCTAAACTACAGTCCGTTTTAGAATGAACGCAGGGACGTACAGACAGCACCGACGTTACATGTAATAACGTGTTCTTTTATGGATCCCTCTACTTTTTGCTACCTTCTTCTCTCGTTTTTCTCTTTGTAATCCCAACTGTCAAGGAAGGTTTCAGTAGCAATGTGCAAAATTCACTGGACTTCTCTTAAAGAGATGCAGTTTTTCAAAGTCTCTAAGCCGGAGATAGAAACAGCAGAGAAAGACACACCGCTGTTCTACAGCTATCTTCTCATACTGCTTTATGCAAATTGAGCACGCGAATTTTAACACCGTAAATTAATTTCATAATAATTACAAGTCAAGAAAGAATTAGTATTGTTAGATATCAAACTAGAATTATTCACTCGCCAATTAATATTTGCTTATGTCATTAAAATATATCACCCGCTTGTCTTATCACGTTTCTGCAGCTTAGAATCTGAAACTCAGTTAATTCAGAAGTTTCCAACGATGGAACTTAAATTTACGGTTAGTGCGCACTGCAAGAAGTAGCCTACACCCACCTTCATTCAAATAAGAGAATTAAGGAGAGTGTGTAGATTTCGTCACGCAGACTCCTGCATTGTCGGTCCCTTATTCGAATCTCATTCTACTTCATCTTAAAAATATCGTAGCTTGGTAGTAGACAGACCCTAAGAGTTAGTATACTTTTACGGGCAAAGCTTTGTACTGACTGCACACGTCCTGTTTTAGTTTCAAGTTTTCAGATAGGTATCATAGGAAATCGAACACCTTTTGCTATTCCTCTTGTTAAATATATGAATCTATCTGATCCACTCATTCAGACTTCACTTGAAGGTACAGAACCATCGCATACGACAAGTTTCAACTGACGAAACTCCGCTTACGTGTGCTGAGAAATTGGTTCTTAGTTTATTAAAAAAGAAGATATAAAAATGTGATGCGGTATAAATGTTAGTACTAATTGTCGGTCATTACTAACTAGGACTTACACACATAAGAAATGCTTTCCTATGCATTTGGTTGTTTAATTTTTTAGGAAGCAAAACTAATCTGGATAATACATTTTATTTCATAAAACATTTGCTCACCGTAGCCACTTTGCGACTTACAACCGCCCTCGCTTTTTGGGCGCCAAATAACTATCTTCGAAATAATTCTTTTCAGTTAAAAATTCACTTTCTCCTGCTTTCAAATTAAACTGCCTGGGCTCACTTGGTGTCTCCTTTCGGTGGACATGAAACCTCCATTCTGCTCAAAGTATTATTGGGAAGAATGTAATTCACAGCCACGTCTCCTGGTTCACACTACCACATTAACGCTACATTTGACAGCAGACATTTTTCACTGTATTTACCATTAACAGAAATTAACTTTACATTTTGTTTATGGTTCGAAACCATCTACCATTCGAGTATTGTAGACAACACTTTCTCACACTGCTCTATGTGTTACCTGTTACCGTGTACACAAAATGTCCTCTAATAGCTTGAAACAGCATTCAGAAACGTCCGTTGTACAGTCAACAGTCATAATGTCGGATATACCTACCTTGTTTTGGAAAAAATAAAATTCACTTGGGGGGGGGGGGGTTGAAGCACAGGTCCTAATCAACAAGAAGCCCTGTGTAAGCATAAAAGGATATTGCAGCGCGTTCGCGTAAACTTTTTTGCCCTGAAAAAGCAGTAAGCATTATATATTCTTTGTGTGTGTGTGTGTGTGTGTGTGTGTGTGTGTGTGTAACCTTATTTATCCAGCATACTGTGCGCATGTGCCATATTATATTGCTATCTTCGGTCTGACGGAATGTGCCATATTTTTCCACATTATCTCATAAACGGCAGTATTTTCGGGAAAATAATTTATTGCATATAAAATGTTTGTCTTGATTTTCTCAACAAGTTTGGTCTGAAACATTTCTCATTCTAAGAAGAATTAAGGAAGTTACTATCATAACCGTAAATAGGTCTTCATACAAAGTATTCGTTATTTATATAAGATTTGAATGAGACTTGAAATTTCTCAACAGACTTTCGAAAAGTTGCTTGATATAAAATTCATAAAATCCTGCCATTTGCAGCCGAGTAGTTTTATGCGGACAGACAGGTTGACAGATCTGACGAAACTAATAGTAGATTTTTTTTACGTTTTGCTGACCGTGCATCTCAGTATATTTATCTTAGTAATTAACCAAATTGATGCACAACATTTTTGTTTTACAATAAGTTTATTTCTTGCCTCTACATGTTTCGAGCACATGTGCTCATCATCTGGAGGTCAAAATTGCATTACACAGCCTCTGGTATCATCATACCTATAGGTGTGATGATGTAGAGGCATGAAATAAACTTATTGTAAAAAAAAAAGTTTTGTGCATGAAGGTGGTTAATTACTGAGATAAATAATAGTAGATTTTCGCATTTGTATTAAAGCGCCTAACCGATTTATAGTTGATATGCTGTTATCAGGAAGGAGATAACAGAATTGCCTTATAATAATATTTATTTATTGCAATCGGGTTGTTACCCGGGGGTAGGGGTTATTTTACATGTATACAAAGCATGAAATTGGTTACTACAAATTTAAGTCATGAGGGTTACATGAGAAGCATGTAGAAGCATGTAGAAACGTCAGTTCCAAAAAGATGGTTTTCATAGTGGCATTGAAAGAAAACAATCTGTGAACTGATGCAGTTAATAGAGTTTCAGGGAAATCATTTTTTTGTTTTGTTTTGAGATACAGAATTCTGTCAACGAATTTCTGAGATTTTTAACTTCAGCATTTTGTAAAGATTTTTCCTTCTGTACAGATTTAAATTAATTTTTTTAACACGCAAAACCTCTCCAAGTTTTTGAGACCGAAATTCACAATTACTGCGCTGTCTGGATGCAATTAACAAATCATGTGGGAAACTACTATCGACTTTTGTAATTTGTCCATTACTGTGTTAAAATACTCGTGCATAACCGAGTGGATATCAGTCAGGTAAATAGAATAGTTACCTTGTAGAAACTGTGTCAGCAGAGTGAAACTTTATGGAAATGAGCTGGCTAATATACAATTTTAGTCTATACATTTAGTAGAGGAGCAACTGTAAGTGTGCGATAAAGGAGGGCGGTCTTCACTGTCATGCTCCCATGAAGGCATCCTAATTTTTTTACTGCGCAATATTTGGCACATACAGTCCTATTCCATGGGTCTGAAATCAAATTGTAGTCTATATACAATCTGAGGTTTCTGCATGTCTCTTCTTCATTTCGGGGCAAACAGAAGTGTCATTTACGAGACGGAGTCTTTTCGAATTTTATACAGGTTTTCTGGATGCAAACGCAGTCCACATCTTCCGTTCCGTAATTTTCTGTCTACTATTTATGCCTGTTTTTCTTTCTTCTGTCCACAAAGGTTAATTCAAGCAAGAGACCGAGACTTTTCCATAGTTTCAGTACTTTTCAGCATAATGTTTAAGGTATCAAATCCGAATACTAAAATAGGACGGAAATTAGTATTCATATTAGAACTTCATTCCACATTTTTGTCGGAAAACCTGAAGGGAAAAAATAATCACTTGGCAAAGCTATGTGAATGTTGGATGATTATCGAAAAAGCCTTGCGAAAATGGAATGTGATTGTGTAGACGGAATTTATCTAACTCAGATTAGGGTATGATGGAGTGCTCTTTTCAGCACGAAAGTTCATGTCATATATCTTTATAAAGGAAGGGAATTTTTTTAAATCAGTTGAGTGTCAGCTTGTCAGAATAACATTACATAGGTAGCAGAGTTACTGTAGTAACTTTGTTACGAGCTGGATTGCCGAGCAATCATGGTACCATTTCCGGCAGCGGACAAAGGAATTTTCTGTAATCCGAACGTGTCCATTCGGCTTTAGTCCAACTAGCATCCTTTTCAGAGGGTACCATGTGCTCTTTCCTCGGGGGTTAAGCAGCCGGGGCATGTGGCCGGTCACAATGCCATTCTATTGCCGAGGTAAATGGAATTGACCCTCTAAGTAGCCTTATGCCATGATGGTATGTGCAGGAAAAAATTGTAAGTTTCTTAAGGCGGACTGTGGCTCATCGAATTAGCGATCCAAAGAAAGTCGTGTCTCAGTTGTAAAGTTGTTACAGTTTCTTTATTTTAGCTCATTAAATAAAACAAGCTTTGAAAATAATACGACTACTGCCTTTGTTCGTCTGTTTGTCTCTTATACATGTACAGCCAAATTAGACTTTTGGAACATATATAAGTGTTGAATATTTGTTGTAAAGGCAAGGTGTCTGCCCGTGGAAGTTCTATTGCTAGGGTGAATGGGCTTCTTCCCTTAAAACCAATCACAGGGTTGAAATTATGAATTATCATTCACATTATTTAAATGTTGTTCTTTGCAAACTTCAGGTTTTCAAGGCCGTCTATATTCATTGTAGTTTACTGGATACCATGACATTTAAAAACCGAGGAAGTTGTTGTACTGTGAGGTTTATAATTTCAAAACGTCTTCATGCTCAGATGAATCAAGAATAAAACATTGATTGTCTTATTATTATAATAAGTAAAATTATCCCTACGCAAGCCATGAAGGTATAGCTCCGCTCATTCTAACCTAGGCACTAGATGGAGGTGACTGGCAAGCTTCACACCTTTGTATCTTTACTTCCGGGGGAAAAATCCCTCTTATCTATCGAATAGGAAAGAGGGAGGGTTCCAGAATTGGTCTATACGATGTGGAGAGCAGAAACGTTTTTTCTTTTGCCCACGATTCTAATGTTGTCCAACCGCAAGCCAGTCACTGTACCGCTACACCAGCCCAGTCACTTCAATCTTACCGGCAGAACCAACATTTAAAAACAAAAAGACAATGATACGAGGACTTTTGTCCTCGTATCATTCTGAATAAGATAAATCCATCTTTGATCGTGTTTTCCTAATGCGCATTACTCAGTCGATTCCATTCTGTGACTGCAGGACCATCATTTCACCCAATGGGATACACAGTTGCCATTGTAATGCTAATTCATCCCACAATGTTGAATACGGTTTTGTTTACAGTCATAAATAAATCATGTAGAATAAATTCACATCGGTCATCCATCATGTAATCGTTTCAATAAACAGCTAGTTTACACATCATTTATGTATCTGCAGAATTGGTCAAGTACAAAGTACATGAAATAAAATGTTTGTTGTCAAGTATAGCTAGAATATTGGACTGCGATGTGGTGTTGTGATAAGTGGCACATTGTGGAGAACGTAGCGTACGTATGCATATTGGCACTAATAACTTGTGTAAAAACATCCGGCAGCAATACCGCTATATGGCGTTTTCAGATTATGATAAAGCGAACAGGCTTATAAAAGCGAGCAAGTGTAGAATAGCTCATCTCTCAGGCCGGGATTTCGTAGCGTAATGTAACTAAACTCTTGCAGTAAATTACATTTATGTAAGTAATATTTCATTTACAGAAGTAACAAAATACTTTTATTTACTCATATATATGTTAATTCTTCCTACGCTGAATAGTTAATATATGAAAAATCGAGTTTTGCTTTCTTTAAACACAGTACAGACGTGATTAAGCTTATGTACTAGAAACGAGTACAGTGTAACCTGTTTTACCAGAACTTGGGAAGGAAAAGTTTACAGTCCTGAGTATCCAAACTTCAAGTACATATGTGAAACGGAACCTGTCCGCAACAAAACAAAATTTCAGTCCCTGCCAGTTCCCTTGCAGGCAGGTTATATTATATTTTATTTTATTATGGGAATTATTATGTTTATGCAGTTTCTTAATATGAGTTCCCATATTTATTTCCCTGCTGAGGTGACTTTTTCTTCGATTATATGGCTGCTGTTTAAGTTCTCTACAACTTTTCGCTTAATGTGGGTGACTGAAGCAAAAGTCGTTACGAAAGACACATGCACACACACACACACACACACACACACACACACACACACAGTTACAGCCATACAAACAGAAAAACTTCGTTAGCCTTCTCTGTATTGCTTTGTAGCGTGAAAGAGAATAGAAACAAGGTTAGAGTAAGTGGATTATTATAGTGCATTAACGTACGACAGGAGAGGTATAGGCGGAGATTCTGTCGTTCCGACTACAAAGCTGCAAGACGGGGCTAACATTATGCTGCATGACGTAGGGGTGCAACAGACTCGTTTCGTTCTGCGTAAAGAGGAAAACAAACACGTACAGTTTACTTAGAACTTTAGACGCTAGAGTCATTCAAGAATATACTGGGTACTGAATTGGAGAGGATATGGAAAGACATGATCATCGACTGTTTTAAGGTGATATCCTGGAAATTCATCGGAGGGACAATTTTCCAGCGAAAATTGAATCTGGTACATTTGAATATATGTGACGAAAACGTAAAAGAAGAAACAACCGTAGGTTTTCAATGTCTGAATCTTCTAACCGGCTGGGATATTATCCCAAAAACTAGTAACTCAGTAACTACATGACTGGTGTGTACTTCAAAAATCTAAAATTCTCTCAAGAAATATGTCGTCCTCTTTGGAACCCGAACTTTAATTCCCGTCATTGTCCGCCAAAGAAACTTTCCTTTTTCTAGACATCCAGCTCACATCACAACACCGTTACTTTCCAAAATACAGTTTAGTATCACCCTCCCAAATATGCCTGGGCCTCCGATCTGTCTCTCAAAGTAAAATCCGTATTTTTCTTCTTCCCCATGCGTGCTGCATGACCCGCATTTTTCGATCACAGTGATTTATCTTCCAAGCTATTATCCAGCAGAGAATACAGTAAAAATAGCAATCTCAGTTCAATTTTGTGGCTATAAATTGTATTCAGGGAATTAACTTCTAATTAATTATGTCTGGTTCCCAGAAAAAACATGGAAAGCTTATACTGCGCGTGAGGCAGTTCACTCATCCTATAATCTGGATTTCCTATTCGCCTCAGTCTGAGTAAGTCCCTTTAAGTGACATTGTTATGTCTGTAATGTTTAACAAATTTCAACCGGAACCTGTTTATGTCAGTTCCCTAGTTCTGAACTGCGAAGATCCACGAATGAAGGACTTTCGTTTCGCAAGGTATCTTCGCTTGAAAGAGTCAGTTACGACACACTTGCCGACTGTCTTAGGTACCTCATGGGGTTTCGGTCTTACGAGTACATTTACAACTTTCTCCAAGCCCTTCATACTAAATGAAAACCTACATGACCGCTTATGCCAGTGGGGTCGTATCGTAGAGAGTCTGCAGCTGTTCAGTTGTCTCTCTCTCACACACACACACACACACACACTGTTGTGTTCCTCTGATTCCAAAATTAATAACAATTATCAGTGTTGATTTCAAATTTTCGCCGCTTTCTAAATGCTGTGTGCTTCCTTCTGAGTAGTTCCCCGGCGTCTGAATTTTATATGCCGACGTTTCGGAACACTGTTTCATGTTCATAGGCAGGTAGGTAAGAAGAAATGAAATGAACATTTTCAAGCCGAACCTTTTCCCGCATAAATACCCCAACATTTCTCAAACCTAGTCATTCTTCATAACTACCTGCCTATGAAGATCGAAACAGAGTATTCCGAAACGTCGGCACATAAAATTCAGACGGTGGGGATTTACCCAGAAGAAAGCATACAACAATTATCGTAATAGGCAGTAATATAAAGAACAAATTATAGCCATTTTATACTTAAACCCCTTTTGTTTGATGAATTTCAAGTAAAGTACACATTTCTTCCTTACTTATTCCATGGGCAGAGTCCTTGAGAAGCTAACCGGTTCTCAGGTAGTCAAGAAATTCCCCGCATTTTATTCACACGTGTCCATCACCTGTCACCATCCTGAGCCGGCTCGATGCAATGTATGCCCCCACGTCCCACTTCCTGAAGATCTATTTTAATATTATCCTCCCATATACGCCTGGGAAGTAACTTACACATCTGTATATAAATATACAACACTCAAGTGGTGTGATCAACAGTACTCTGAACTAGGCAGATGAAAGGTAGAATAAAGAAGTAATAATTCAACATTTAACTACAAAATGCTAAACATATGTTTTAAACCGAGCTAGTTAACACATTATTCATGAATGACCCTGTAGTATAATTAGTTCGCCTGTTTTATTTTCTCCCCTATCCGTCTGTCCACACAGTCTTTTCTCTCGTCTTCGTTTATATTCTTTTTCTTTATTATATTTCTTCCGTTTTTATACCTTCTCAATTCCCCTTTGCCTTTCTCATCACCTTAGGCATTTGTTGTGCTTGAAACCCGAAAACTGGTTACGTTTTATGTTGTTTTACAGCACTGCACTCTGTTGTTCATGTTTTTGCTGTGTTAAGTAAACAGGCATGAAGATGAGGAAATAGTTTCATTGTTGCAATGACGTCATGCAACAAGACATTCTTGTTACAAATTTATCATAGTTACAATTAATAGGAGTTTCCCCTTTTAAAAGCATAATTAAAGTAAACGTTGCAAGATCCTGTAGTTATCCTAATGAATGTCCGTCTATATTTCATTCCCTCTGAATGTAATTTGCATTTTAAGCCATATTTCTTCCGATTAAATCCCACCATAATTCTGTAAGTAAAATAAAAGGAAGAAACACGCAAAATATATGAATATACGTAAGAGAAGTCCATGATACAGTAATCAAAAAAGGAGAATACATAAATTAGCTGCCACAACTGGATTTCCTTAAGACGGCGTTGGTAGTTTCTCTTACTACGTTGCGGTTAATGCTAACTACTAAAGCGGCACGGATTACGCCGTATATCCGGATTTTCTTGTTGCCCCTGAATTCATTTGCATCTGTTTAAATTTCAGAGCCGAGGACAAGAACTAGGTAATAGTATTCCCTATCTGAGCATTCAGATGCTATTCGTCTTTGTAGTTTACGAAACTCAGTGTATCTGGCTGGACGTCATTAATTTATATTGTGAGGAAGGTGTTTAACTCATGGTTAATGGTCACTGGTGGAAAACGAAACGCTCGCCTTGACGCCATTTTCGTCCGAGGAACTTTTAAACCCGAGTAGGTATCTTATCCAATACATTTCCACTATGAAAGTTCTTGATGACGAAATACAGAGAAGTTGAGGGAGGAAAGCGTCGCTCAATATTTATTGTCAGTTGTAAAGATCTGATGTGTTTGAAATCTTCATTCTGATTTACTAATCCACAGAAAGTTTAATAGTAAAAAGCAATGAGCGTGCGAAATAAATAATAAAGTCATAAATGTAATTTCAGCAGACATGAAATCTGAATTGCATAAATAAGAGCTAATTTTAATAAGAAACTAATTAATATTGAGTGATATGTCATAGACATGTAAGTCTATAAATTTTGAATTTTGTTGACCTGCATCTCAGTTTATTTATCTCAGTAATTAACCAACTTGATGCACAACATTTTTGTTTTACAGTAAGTTTATTTCATGCCTCTACATGTTTCGAGCACATGTGCTCGCCATCAGGAGGTCAAAATTGCATTACACAGCCTCTGGTATCTTCACACCTATAGGTGGCCGTCTCATGCACGAGACGGCCACCTATAGGTTTGATAATACAAGAGGCTGTGTAATGTAATTTTGACCTCTTGACGATGAGCACATGTGCTCGAAACATGTAGGGGCATGAAATAAACATACTGTAAAACAAAAATGTTGTGCATCAAGTTGGTTAATTACTGAGATAAATGTAAGTCTGCGTTGCTGATAAATTGAGGTCAATGTGTTTGAGCTTGTTAACTCTACTGTTTGTGATCTGACGACGAATAGTTGGTTAGATGGCGCCATCGCTTCGTGGAAATCTGCTCCCTCCGTCTTCGAAGCTCAAAGTGTGATTATACGGATCGGATAGAAATCGCTCAGCATAAAACCCACTGGCGGCCTGTTGATAAAATGGTAATGAACTTTTGGAGTCGATTAGGTAGGTTAATTTCTGGGTCTATAGCTTGCGGATGTCGACCGGATTTAATTGGCTCTGGAATAAATCCAGTAGTGGGCTTTTGTGAACATGATAATGAATTTCTGGAGTCAATTAGGATAGCTTATTTGTATGAGAACATTTTAATAACCGAAAATGATTTTTGGATTATCCAAACAAGTCTTTAATCACAAGTAATTCCAGTGCTAATTGTTTCTAACGATACATTCTCTAGTTTATATGAGATTTTCCTGATATTTTGAGATCCGAATTATCAATAAACTGAGGTGGATCCCGCACTCCAATTAAGTCAGATAATCGGTTTTCAACTGAATCTAATTGTCACTGTGCAGTCACACTGCTTGTTGTTGTAACAGCAAGTGCTGCTATTCGGTGTATAAATTGCTTTACGGCATAACTAGATTAATGAATTGATTGGTATTGGAATTATCTCGGTTTAAAATCGGATTATTACAGGGTTAATGCTTACCTTGGCGAGGTAGAAATACGCATAAGCAAGATGGCTTGTGGAATTTAAAATCAGTGTTACTTGAAACTATTTTCATTTTTAATAATATTATGTAAAATTTTGGATATTTTCGAATTTGGAAGAGGTACATTATTGAACTCGTTTGTCCTTGCTGCCCTCAAACACATTTTAAGCATTATTAAGTTCAGAATCTAAAAGTGGATATTTTAAAGATTCCTCTATAGCGGTTATCCAACCCGACCTTCAGCCATACTTTTAATTTAGGGTACACTTTAAAAATGACACAGTTATTTCGACGGTTAGTTTACCAGTTATGCCCGTTTTGATTATTACACCTGAGGCCGGCGAATCAGCATACAGTAACGGCTCTGGCCCTTTACGAGAAGAGCTGGAGAGCTGTACATTCTGTCTATACCAGCCATGGCACTGCGTGCTTTGTACTAATCTTCAGGTCCGAAATGCAGTGCTCTGTATACAATGGTTCGGTCAATGATGGGTCATGTCAAGAGTGTCATACACAAACTGTCAAACTGGAGTGCACGAAATAGGCGTGTCTTCAAATGAAAATGTATAGTGGATCTAGCAGGTAAAGGCCAGAACAATCTCATCTCTTCCTACAGTCCCAACACAAACAAAACCCGTGCGCTCTGGCTGCGCCAGATCCCCTTCCTGCGCCATACACTATCGGTGTAACGGATTGACTGAAAGTAAATTACCCCCTTATCCGTCTGCACCAGCAGAGTACCAAAGGATTACGATCCAAGATATATCACTGTACCTGACACTTGGCAAATTTCTGTGCTGCTTCACCATACTACTGTATGTATATATGCCTACTTACGTGATCCTTATGACGTGTTCATGCTGAATTATTTATTTCAGGAGAAGAATTTTTGCATTTTTAAAAGAACGGATCTTAGTTTTGTTTTAAGGCTAGCAAAATAAGAAGACAGAACCTTTTCTACGTAATACGAGAGGGAGCTGTGCGTGCTTTCTGCATAATCCATTGCACAAAGTCTCCAGCGTCTGTCGGTGAAATTTGTTAAGCTTGCTTAATTTGTTTATCAAGCTGCATTAACTGTTACATATATATATATATGTGAATAAAACAAAATAAGTTACTGCGTGATGTTAAGGTGGATTGTATTCGAGGTCGAAACGAATGTTAATTTTAATTTCCGAAAAAAAGCTACTGAGTCTCTGATATTGAGTTTCCAAAATTTGTCCATTAGTTTTGGGACTCGAATTACACCACAGGGGACAGGTTTGGCCGTAGAAAAATTTAAGAAAGGGCTTCATACTTAATAAATCAGTTTATGACTGTCAAGTTACGAAGTGACACATAAAATAAAATAATTTAATTTGTCTAGAGATTCTTAAACCTTAACCTTAAACATTTTATGCGCTTAAAGCGTGAACAACGTATCACATGCAAGGCCTTGAAAGTCACACTTAAAATGTATGGAATAAATTACGAATCCATTCAGTCACATATCTATCAGATTTATGTCGAGAAATGCGGTTTCAGTTGAATTGTTTTGATTAAAGACGCGACGTGCAAGTTCTGTAGTTGGTATACCGGTGCTGAACGTTACCGCAATACATTAATTGAAAGGATAACTGACACAGTGCTGCTGCTAGTGAACCAAACTGTAAACCAGCCCACCAGTTGCAAGGAATGATCCATGACGAGCTTCCACTGAAACTGACACTTTACAAATTCCTGTACACGTGTACTACAGCAAACGACCTGCTGATTCGCCCTCATTTCACTTCATAACGTTTTGTAAGCTTATCATATAGGACATGTCTGCAATTTGCGTCTGATATTTTGATGGTCGGTTGCTTCGCTGATAGAATTTCCACGCCTGATCAGTAATTATGAATGTGCTGCTTTTTGTACACTTCAAACATAGAACACTCTTTGAGGTATCGAATTATTTAAAGCTCAGTATTTATGTGTAATTTTTTTGTACTCAGTATTATGTTTCAATCCAATATTACAAATTTATTATTATTATTATTATTATTATTATTATTATTACTTTCAATCAATTTAGGAACAAACGAATTTTCTTACATATTGTTTACTTTAACAATTATAATATTCTTAATTGTGTTTTATATGTGATTTTTAAAATTATTTTTGTCTTTTCATCTCTTTGTTATTTGTGTATTCTTCTTAAGTTCCTGTGCTGTCTCTGTAATTGGCCTTACGGCGTTTGTGCCAGCACATTAACAATAAAAAAGTGAATTTAATTTCTGTTCATGTGATAAATAACGATAGGTTTTTCATTACAATGGCATCATTTTAAAGGAATTGTAACAAAAGCAAGGAAGGCTGAATTATTTAAATGCGAATTAATATTGAAAACAAATCTATTAATATTGAATTTAAATATTAGAGATTTCGAGAAAATTCACTGTGCAACGCCCGACAAAATATCGAGTTATATGCCCGAAAGGTAACCGACGAATTTCGAGAAAATTCACCGTGAAACTCCCAACAAAATATCCAGATAATAGACCTGAAATGCTCCGGACATGTTGAGAATATTCACTGCAATACGCTCGATAAATTACCTTAATAATTGACATGAAACGGCCAGAAATATAGGGAAAATTCACCCAGAGTCGTCAGACAAATTGTCGATGTATTACACCTCGACAAGCCCGACAGAATATCAAGATAAATTACTTGAAGTGCGTGGTATAACATCAAGGAAGTCACTGTGAAATGCCCGACCAATTTACAAGATAATTCAATGACGAGGCGTCCGAAATAGTTCAGAATATCCGTCTAACCGCCCGACAAAATATCGAGTTGTTCGCCGTGAGGCACTAAAAATGTTTCGAGAAAATTTGACGTGAGATGGGCGATATAACATCGATATTCTTCAAAGCGAAACGCCAGAAAAAAAATACCGAGTAAATTCTCTTTGAAAAGTCCGTACAAAATATCAAGACAATTGACGGTGAGGTGCCAGAAATAATATCGATAAAACACAGATGTACCACTGGCAAAACATCGGGATTATACACCGTGGGGCGTCCGGCAAAAAATCGAGATAATTCACAGTGAATTGTAACAAAAAATGTTGAGAAAGTTTACCACCAGACACCCATCAAAATATGGAGATAATTGACCTCTGATCGACGAAGTATCTAGAATATTTCCTGCTAGGTTTCCTAAAAATTGAGTTAATTCAACGTATGACGTCGTACAAAGCATCGTATTTAAGTAATCTTTCATCTATTGTTATTATTTGGTCCTCGATGGCCTGCATCCTAGCGTTCATTGCCAACACTGGGCTGCCAAGTTCTTTGAAACCTATTTTCGTGTTTATGTCTAAATCAATGTTATGACGTTAGTGGGAATTAGATATAATTAAATATAATTAAAACGTATTTGTATAAAGTCACCTTACTTACTTACTAACTCCATGGTGCAGAGTCCTTCTTGAGAAGTTAACTGGTTTGCAGCTAGTCAAGAAATTCCCTGCATTTCACGCAACCCGAAGGCTCATTAACGCACTCACAAACGTCTGCCACCTGTCTATATCCTGGGCCAACCCAATCCAGTCCATAAACCCAAATCCCACCTCCTGGAGATCCATCCTAATATTATCCACCATCTACGCCTAGGTCTCCCCAGGGGTCTTCTTCCCTCCGGTTTCCCCAGCATGATCCTACACACTCCCCTCTCCTCACCCGTACGCGCCACATGCCCAGCCCATCTCATTCTTCTCGATTCTGTATAAAGTCACCTCTTTACCCTATTTTTTGGAGTTGTGTTACCTGCTGCATCAATAACGCTGCTTATCAAATATAATTCTGACAATGTAAGGGAACAATATATTATTAATATCATAAACTCACTAATGTTGCGAAGTCGTAAGGTACGTACCTTATGGAATGTTTTAACTTTTAACACACGCGGAAGTTATAACACATCTTTTTAGGTATATTTTTTTTATAAATCGTGCGAAATGTACCACACGAGCAGATATACTTGTTAAACTTCTTAGTGGAAGAGAAAGGTAAATGTGGACTTCGTCCATGAATATTTATTTTCCACATTCCAAAGGGGATTTTTGCAAATTGACTGTCCCTGCGAAGACACGCTAAATAACCAAATTTCAGGACACACCCTTAGTTCAAAGAAAAGTCCCTACTTTTTAAGAATTCTACTAACGCCTGACATACGTATGTACTGATGGTAGGCTGTTTGAAATATACAATTGTGATATTAATTAACTGTGGCGGTATTCATACCAAGATTTATGGTCGTTCAACACTCGGTTTACTTTCTGTTAGGTACAACTGACACATGAGGGGGACTGCAGTAGCACAGTGGTTAAGGCGTTGTGCTACAAATCGGAATGTCGCTGGTTCGATTCCAGATGGTGTCAATGGAATTTTTCATTGACATAATCCTTCCGATCGCAATATGACCCTGTGGTCGACTCAGCCTCTAACAGAAATGAGTATCAGGAGTATTTCCTGGGGATAAAATATCGGCCGGTGCGTAAGGCAGACTGCCTTATCACGATCCTTGGCCATTGTCACGTAACATGAGATCCTCAATTTCCTGGAAACCTCTGGGCACCTCAGGTCTGTAATGGGACTGATTTACCTTTGCCGTACAACTGACACATGCGGACACGAACTCACGGATGTAATGACATCGCATATAGTGACAACGCAGAATAAGGAAAAGGAGTTTAAATGTTACTGTTTTAACACTTGAATTCCGGAAATAAACATTCTCCCACATGCAAGGAAAGCGTGTATGTGAGGTGCAAGATGCGTATGAAAATATTCATGTTTTGATCTTTCCTTTACAGTCTCTGAAGTCGAACCTGCACCCCACTTCATCCTGGCCGCTAAAGCAGTCTCAAAGTGAGTAGTGACTTTACAAATTTTCACTGTTACAACAAAAGTGCTTCATTTGTATAACAGATCTATATAAATGTGCTTCACATATCGACTGCCACGAGTTACAAAAATGTATTTTTATGTGCAGCTTACAGACACAGACTTACGAAAACATAAAAATTTCAACCCTCACGTTACTGTATTACGTCAGTAATGGAAATTAACCTTATTTAGTTTGAAGAAGCTCATCATCATCAATCTATTCGAAACGTTGCGGCCGAGATGGCAGAAGAGACGCTTCGCATCCGGGAGATCCCGGGTTCAAATATAGGTTTCCATACTTAATATCCAAAATTAAGATTCGACATTTTGTTTCTCAGTCCCTTCTTAAAAATTACAGGGCGACGACACTACGAATTAGGCCATGAATATTTGTTTCCTTCCGCATCATTCCCGTTCGTTATTAACTTATCAATCTGCCATTTGACTTTACAATGTTTGAGCTCTTTACTGCATTATCTCTAAGTACGAATCAATTAAATATTTAATGTATACATGAAACGTCCTTAATTTGAAGACTCCTATAATTTACTCTGCATGTTTCCTAAAATAAAAATTAAGAAATATTATGTACGTACCGAATGGGAACAGGCATGTTAAGAAGTCTAGCCTGTTTATAGCGTAAGAGTGTCTGCACCCTCTTTTCCCGTTTGTTAAAACCTGATTATTCCGAAAACAGTGAGACTTACGGAGGAAATGTGTTTAATCTTTCCCTACAATGTTTGTTGGGAGCACTTTCCATACTTTAAACATTTATTGTGTTACGCTCGTGATGCATGTACAATGCATTAGGCCTTCCAGTAAACTGATGGTTGTTGTTGTCCCGATTCCGCAGAACATGCAATGTATGTAAAAGTTCTGATAACCGCTCTCAGTACTAAAGTTCGTGAAAATATGTTCAGCGATTCTGTAGTTGTTAAACGCGGACAGAGAGACGCAGCGAATAATGGGACATTCTTGTGAAACTTTTCCCATAAACGCGCCAGAGACGGATTAGTCCTGTTGCATTCTCTCCGATTCATATGAAATGCTTACTAACATTCGCTGTTTAATGATTATCCACTATTTTTACTCTAAGAATAACAATAAAAATAAAACAATCGTACGGGATTTATGATATTCAAATAGCTTGCGTAAAACTTGGAAAATTATAATTACAATGATGTGTTTAAGAGACATAAAACTTCCTGGGTTTGATAAACCAGTATTTGATGATTGATAATTTTCTAAATAATATTTTAAAATTTCAGTTCTTCTCAAAATAAACACAACTTCAGCACATCTATAGACCAGTCGGCTAACGGTGTTTAGGATATTAACCATTCCGTATGACGAAAATGATTAACGCAATCTCTGCACAGAATTGCTGCGTTTTCTAAGTCAGAGTAGGTAGCACATACACTAAAAATCGTAGTGTATGGTGTTAATAACACTTGAACTATCCTGATGTTTAGTGAAGTTCATAGATTTTACATAGCAGTTCTGAAATAACTATAGATTCTTTCAAAAAGGGGACTTTAATGTGTATATGAATGCAAATGTCTTTAAAGCTGACATCACTACATTATTTGAATTTTAAAGAGAACCATAAGGAATTTTATAGGGACAAAGTACTTAAAATTCAATATTAAATATAAGAAGCTCATTATACTCGGCCACAACGGGAGCAAAAATGCGGGTCTCATAGCGACAGCCTTGATCTCACTATTGGTGGCAAACATTTGTCGTTAAAACATGAATCTTGTTTCCTCACACAAATTGGAAAACTTCGCCTGCAATTTTGATGTGAAATCAACTTCATTAACAACTCTGACTACACTAGATTGAAATCATTGTGGATCTAGGTTCAGGTTTTGAGAATTAAGAGCATATATTGACAATCAGACTGTATAGCATCACAAATTACTTTACATTCAGTTTTTTTACCCCCTTTTCTTTAATTTTCATTCACTGATGACACAAATCTACTTGTGTTATTATTGGCCATACAAGTCTGTTGTGCTATCCTAACCGCAACTGTTCCACCGGTATCGTTAAACTGAGTGTCGGAAATATTGAATGATGCATGTAAGTGGGATGCTATGAACGGACTTTGCGACACAAAATGATTCAGGCTGTAACAATGCCATATGTAATTGCAGCGTTATTCGTGATGCGTGGAACTGTGAACCACGTGTCTTCTTATTTTTGTCACAGTTTATCATACTCGAAACTGTTTCAAATAAGACTTATAAAATTTAATCCTAGTTATGCAGGCAGCATATATCTCCGAAAAGGTACATGTTGCCCATACTAAATGGCATAATATCCCAGAAGACAGTAATCCTTAAAATTGCCTCATTGAAAACGTCAAATTTCACTTTAAATTGTATTCTCTGTAAGATGTTCAGTGTGGACTCCCCAGCGTACCACATTTAGTCGAAATCCGTAGAGTATTAACATATGGGTGAAAAAATTTCTTCTACGCGTTAAATTCGTGTAAAGAAGGAAATAATTTTGTGCGATTTACTGGATTGAATAGAGTAATTTTAAGCTCATGGTTCCGTGCATCATAATTCAATATTAAATAAAATCCAACTAGATGCAACAGCATGCAGTCTGATTTATTTTACTGCAAAATCACTCTACATGTTTCCGGTGTCACCGCACCCATCATTAGAAGTGCTAAAAACTGTAACCGCAGCCTCCGGTACCGGTCATAATTCGGTACAGCTACTTCCCTCCAACGTGGCTAGGTCGGGCCGATCTGGCCACGTTGGAGGGAAGTAGCTGTAGCTGTACCGAATTATGACCCGTACCGGAGGCTGCGGTTACAGTTTTTAGTACTCCTGATGATGGGCGCGGTGACACCCGAAACATGTAGAGTGATTTTGCAGTAAAATAAATCAGACTGCATACTGTTGCATCTAGTTGGATTTTATTTAATATTGATATTACTTTTATTATTATTATTATTATTATTATTATTACAGTAACTTCCTGTGTTTTTCACGTAATATGTCGGAGACACCCGAATCAAAATTGCTTTGTTCCACTGTTCGGCCTTTTTATTCAGAAGGCTGTTAACAACATGAAGTTGAATGGTTGGGCTCAGGCAATTAGTACAACAACTGGGAGAGACTCACTTTTTCTAACTGGTTAAATCTCAGTTGAAGAATATGTATTTGTGCTTTCGAAGACGCATATTGTAAAATCGAGTAAAACACGTGCCAAGATAAACGTATGCAGAATTTTGGTAGGAAAACCTGAAAGAAAGAACCCACTCGGGAGCCCTAGGCATAGATGGAAGACTGACTTTAAAGTTTATCTTCAAGATTGGAATGGATTTTTATGTCGCTTCGATTAATGACAAGTGGCGGGCTGTTGAGAACACAATACTAGAAACTTGAGCTCCAAAAAATTAGGTCCGGGGGGGGGGGGGGCGCCT
>Ga0123355_10004554_pt1 | contig 20159 bp, 11 predicted proteins | sample TergutEmb28metaG_3_FD_89872 | JGI IMG/M metagenome (GOLD analysis project Ga0123355, IMG submission 89872) | Embiratermes neotenicus P1 segment gut microbial communities from Petit-Saut dam, French Guiana - Emb289 P1 | ecosystem: Host-associated > Arthropoda: Insects > Digestive system > Gut ...
ACTCTTGTTTTCTCTTTGTTGTCCTTGTTTTTTGTTTTGTTTGTTTTTTTGTTTGGGGTGTGTGGGAGGGGGGGGGGGGGGGGGGGGGGGGGGGGGGGGGGGGGGGTTTGTTCTAAAATCATAGGGAGGAGATTTGTGAATGCGACGGTCACACAGTACACAAAGTCGGTCAACGGCGTCGTACTGCCGACTGACTCGCCGCACGGAAAAATAACTGTTCAAGGGTACACATTAAGGTCTCCTCTGACTGGCTGCCAAGTTACATCAAAGCCACCCGACCAGTTCTCGAGATATTCAAAATGGCTTTATACTTTCCGGACAGCCCTCGTACTGATACATTATAAAGTTTAGGAATCTTCGGACAGCTGCAGTTCTGAGTTGTGTTTCTATCTATCGTCACTGATTATACAATGTAAGTTCCATACGGTCACATGTCGATGTTTATTCAGTTATTTTTATCAAAAAAAATATTAAAATCTTATTCATTTTATATTTGTGCCTGAGGTGGGCATTTGAAATATTAGCTCTTATTGTGTTTGCAGTGTTTGTTTTGCGTAAACCAATAACTGTACTTTTCAATGTGTTTTATGAACTGTTCTATACATTTTACCTAAATTAAACATTCAAGTTCTCAACCAAAATTCATTGAAAGTTTTTAATGCTCACTCAGATTGAGGGAGAACAAAGCCTGCTTTACTTACGAGAATGAATAAACCTATTCGTATATATGATAAACCGTGTATGAAAAGTTGCTGTAACTTCACTTGATATCTTTTTACGACCCTAGTCGTTTCGCCACATTAACTAGCTTACAAAGCCTACTGGAGCCACGGTTGGGTGGTTGAGATAGTGACTATAGCCGAGCAAACTTTGTTCGATTGCCGGCTGGAAAAAAGACGTTTATTTCTGCATCAGAACGTCGAGACAGGCTCTGGGCCCCACCCAGCCTCTTATTCAAGGGTTACAGGGAAAGCTCTGCCCTGCGGTAAAACGGCCGGTGTTTGAAGCTCACCACCCCCATAAAAATAGTAGCAAAGTTAGGAATGAATCGATTTACACTTTCACACACTCGCATATTTTTACGCCTAGCACATAAAACAAATTTTACGCTTATTTTTCAAAGCTCGTTTCACATGTGGGCGCTAGAGGACTCTTCCATTAATTGTATGAACATTTTCGTAGATTTTAGGGAAATTTAATATTGTGCGTTATTATGATATTAATATGATTTTTTTCTGTTTTTATTCCTGTCGTTGTGTTTTGCAGAATTTTCTTTTAAAATCCCTGTAGTACTTAAACTTAACACAAAGAACGGAATGCAATTAGGGTTGTCTTTAGTACATCATTACGAATTTTGTTACTCAAATTATATAGGGTTCCAATCCATTCAAGTTAGGCAACAAAGAGAGGCAATTTTAATATTCAGTGTGAGGAGGGTTCCCAAATTCCATAAAAAAGCTACACACCAAAGGGTGAAGGGGGGCTGTTTACGGCTTTCATTAAGGTTCTTTCAACATGTAGACAGCGAAGCACTGTGCAGTGCTGCCTGGGACATGCACCTTAGCTCAGCACCAAAGCCGACATTTCGAACCACGATAGGTACCGGTTTTAGGGCATTTCTGTCTTTTAAACGAAGTGGGTAATAAAACCGCTTCAGCTAAAGGCAAAGCAATCCCATTACAGGCCTGGACAGGCCATGAGGTTTCCAGGAGGTCAAGGCTCCCAAATTTCAAGACAGTTGGCACATGAAAGTGGTAAGATTGTCAGCCCTACACACCGGCCGCCTTTACCAACACGAAATTCCTGGTACTCATTTCTGTTAGAAGTTGAGTCGACCTCAGAGACATAGTACGGCCGGAAAGATTATGTAATGACACCACGTGGAATCGAACCCGCTACCTTCCGCCTTGTAGCGCAGTGCCTCACCCAACTGAAAATCGCTTCACTACTTCAAACTAATTCACGGTTATACCAAACGATAGAGCGAATTGTACGTTCCATAATTTGACACCCACTTTAGTGTTACGTTTTTTGATTTTGATTGGGTGTGTCGATTTTATTCTGCAGTCATCAGCTTATAAGTTGCAATATGTGTCTACAACTGCATACATTCCAGAGGCTGAATATTCGATGACACTTCAATATGCGTAGAGACTAACGACTTTGTTTTTTATTGATTGATTCAGAATTTAATTCTCTGCAATTCACTACAAATTCTTGGTTTAAATTTATTCGTTAAAACTTGTACAACATCTGAAGTGAAAGATGCCGTTTCGGTAATCCTACTAATTGTAGTTCGACAAAATATGCCAGAGAAGTATTTTAAGAAATAGGTCAAGGAGTCTGTTAAAGTAGAGTTTATTTAGTTTACAACAATAACAATTCAAAGTACGTGGAATACCCCAATCCTAATATTTCTTATTTTTTTCTTAGTAAATATTTTTTCGCCATTTCGTTCCAGATTATACTGTGAAGGATGAAGGTTTGATTCTGTGTTCTAATTTTGCACAAAGTTTTCATCCACTTCCACGGATTTACACCAACAAAGAACAAGTGTGTGCCTTCTCTGTACCGTGTCTTTTCGTGCTCATGTAGCCAAGTACCCACTACACTAATAATATCATCATCGGTCTCCAAATCCGTACTCAGGAGTCCATCCTTGAAGGCTCCAAATAAGTAGAAGTTTGAGGGTGCAGATCGGAGCTGTAGGCTGGATTGGTTAACACTGTACAACTAGATATTAATGATGGCCTTCCGAATCTTCAAACTTGTGTGCGGGCTTACATTTTTATTGGTTTCTTGTGAATTCGAACCACTTTTTAACGCTTGTTGATTTCTGTCAGCGTCCTGATGTAGGCTTCGGAATTGATTGTGTCCCCTCTCAGCGTCGCATCCACAAGAATCTCTCCTTCGCAGGCTAGAAGACATTGATCATGACCTTGCCCGCTCGTGAAGACTCTGATTGTTTGCCGTGGAGGTTAAGGATGGTGTCATTCCATGGTTTGCCTTTTGTATCCAGTTCAAAATGAAGTTCCCATCTATCATCTGTTGTAACACGTGGGTACAAGACGGTCTCTCCCTCAGCTTCAAAGCGAACCAACAAATCGTAATAAATTTCCTTCCTGTCGGTTTTGAGTTCGATTTTGAGGTTCCGAGGAACCCATCTCGCGCACTCCGTCGAATATCCAAGATCTCGAAAGATGTGGCTGCTGAAACTTCATTAGCTGACCAAAAGACTCAGCACAAGTTATCGGACTGTGATGTTTCGACCCTCGCTAACGATGGCATCAGTCCGCTGCAGCATTTCAGGACTAACAGGTGCGACAGAACGGCCTGAGCGACGCAAATCACGGAGCTCTGAGTTTCCCGTTTTGGAAGCCGCCACACTTTTCTCCCAGCGGTCATTGGAGCTTCTGTCGACAGTAGCACTTCCGTAAATATGGCAAAAAGTTTGTGGATATTTCTCACTGGTTCATTGTGGACGATGAGGAATTATATCAAAGCACCTTTTTGTATCCCACGTCATTAACAGCCTCGATTCTGAGGCTGTGTTGCAGTGGCACTGGCTGTCGTAAATTTTTACAACTTCGTGAAAAAATGCCAGAACTTTCAAATTTGTTTCTTCTACAATCTCACGTTTATAGCTTTTTACTGGTGTCCGGGCAGCTCAGGTATTTGCGTCACATATTGCTTGCACACAGAAACTACGAAGTTTAGATATTTTGCAACCAAGAATAACATAAAACAACCTGAAACTACAACGCGTAGAAGTGTGCTGGTCTATTGCCACCTATAATAGTATTGTCTTAGGGCTTTGATTTCCAGGAATCTATTAACATAAATTATGTATTCTAAAGTTATACGTCTCTTTCTGAGATCAGTTAATAAATCAAACAGTTGATACGATGAACAAGAGGCGCTTTTTATTGCATCTACATTTTTCGACATTTTAAGGTCATCATTAGGCTAATATTCAGTATTTAATGTTACTGGATGTTAGTCTGATGCTGAACTTACGAGGACGAAAAATGTATCTACAACAAAAAGTGCCACTTGTTTGTTGTACCAACGGTTTTATTTATTTTGTTTATTAAATTAAATATACCAGAAAGTACAGTTGCTCCAAAACTCTACACCAGATCAGCCAGTAGAAAGGACAGTCAGTCCATTCCAAAGCAACCCGCAGCAAAATAAGAAAATTATTCCTCTCTCACACTACCGTCCTTCTAAGTAAACCGTCAGCACCAGCGTCAGAGTTCCCTCTTGAATTTTGTTCTATTGCCAACATCAGCAAACAATGAAGCCAATAATCATATATTTCGGAAAGAGAAATTTGCAAGTTCATTCGATCTTCTTTTCCCACAAATTCTTCAAGTCAATTCTGTCGTCTCTTCTAAACAAGCAAACCTACATTATATCTTATCAAATCCAGGGCCATTATAAAGAAGATAACATCAATTTCAGTGACTGTGGAGGGCATACTGTGCCAGAAACACAGATCACGGAGTTCAGTTCCTTCATTGCAAGTTCTGGTGCCGTCAGCAGAACTACAAAGATAGTATTCAGAATATGATTTGTGTACCTCACGTGATGAGAGGTTTTTTGCACTACGTGAGACTGAAGTGTGAAGTTAGCCATTATAGTGCTTTTAATATTTATAATATTCTAACAAACGTGGGTTCGAATGTATTTTTAATGATTCCGATTTATTTTGGAGTTCATTTCTTAGTTTATTTTTCGGAGTTGAATTTTGTGTTGAAACCTCGAATACGTACGTAGTTCTAATAGCATTATTATATAAAATAATTTGCCTCTGCTCTATTTAAAGTGTTGTATTTTATTTTAGTTCTTAATCAAGCATCAAAACACGTACTTTAATTGTCTCACCGTCGGGCAATAACGCCATTTGCACCTTTCGTAAAAATTATTCTTCCAGGCCGTTTTTTGACAATTTTAAATTGTCAAAAAAGTACTGGACTAATTACGCTCAATAACTTCTTCCCATGAAAACAGAATTATAAAACTTTTACATTGAAAATATAAAAGTTATTTACGCAAAAAATGATTGGTGGCTATATTAACCAACATTACCTCTATTCGTTACTCTGTTCAATGTAATTAATTAGAGACCTTGCTTTGTACATTTCAACGACATTTTTTCGAGCCGTAAAGAGTCATCCATCTCATGATTACATGGGTAATATTTTGCTACTTATTCAGCTGATACAACTTAATTTCTTTATTCTTTCCAAGCCTTTGATGGAAACCTGAAACCTTTGGTAACAATTTTAGGTCACGGATAACTATCTGAAGCCATTTCAGACGACACCGTCCCGCCCTATGTCTCTATATCAACTTTAGTATTATCCTTCCCTTTCTCAAATATGTAGCACATGAAGGCTCTTGGAGCGATAATTTTTAGTTATGAATTTTAATGTCTACGTAAACTGCTCTAATTTGAATCTCCTGGTCCGAATTAAACGAATTGTAGGGCTTGAAGTTGTGCTTTCAATTTCCATTTATAAGAGAAATTTGAAGATCGACATTTAATAGACGACATTTTTTATGAAGTCAAAACCAATGCTTGCAGTGTTTGCTACAGCTGAAGTAAGGATGTAACGCGCCCCGAACTTTCTGCCCAAGTTTTAAATTTACATTTGTGCTATAAATTTTATACGATCGCAGAAATTGATCTGTTATATATTAAGAATGTTTGAAAATAGCTGAATTTAGGCGATGGATGTAGCATGTAAATGGAGAAATTTAAATCATTATGAATTAACAGTTAGCCTTTCCAAGTATTACTGTGATCGCTTTAGTACCTATGAAGTGCATGAATATGGAAACAAATAAATGCATATAAAATACTGGTTGGAAACTACATGGGAGAACAGTGCTAAATGACAAAGGCAATTAGGACGATAATACTGAAGTTGATATTAAGGGAATTATTTAAGAGAGTGTTGTCTTTAATCGGTCGGTGCAGAGTATATCAGACCATATTGAATTTTAAATACGAAAATACATTTTCGCATTCCAAGACAGCGGAGAATTCCTTGTCTATCTGAATAACTTTATTGTCTTTCGAGAAATGCGTTGGGCATTTAATCGTGTCTTTGCAGGTAACGTGCTATCAGGCACCTTAATCCGTGATCGGTAGCGAGAGAGACCAAGTTTTATACCACGGAAATGCAACAGGTAATAGGGCAGGCTGTTAACTTAATCTTTGTACAGTTAGCCTTAAAACGCAGCAGCGGGAGGTTGTGAATTAGGTTGGTGAACTGGAACGAAAGCAAGGCTCATTTACTGCAAGACACAATATTTGTCTAAAGTAATGAAATCAAATTCAAGGGGCTTCAATGTTTGGGTAAGATTTAAGACTGGCGTTTCTTAGAGCCCTGCATTATTTCTTTTAAGTCACAGAGAAAAGCAAATTGTTGAGTGGAACGATGCTTTCGAAACTCTTAGGAGATTGTCAGAAAATTCCCATGACAGAGTAAAACGGACGGTTATGGTTTGCAGTTGTGCAGACCTTTGGAGACATTTGTCCCTTGGGAAAGCCATTCCACTCCTTTCCGCTCATCTCAGCCTCCAGTGTTCAGGGACCAGAAGAGAACTGCTTCTGGCGTTCCTGGGCGGAATTGTAAATTGCACGACAAAATAACCCAACGAACGGTTATGGTATCGTAAAGAACAGAACACTACACTAGTGTCAAACGTGTAGAGTACACAATCCTGCACGCGCAAATACCGGCATATGTGCATAAGTACATCATACATACATACATACTTACACATATACATACATACACACATAGATACATACATACGTATGTACGTACATAAATACATACATATGGCAACATTGGGAATTTCGATCAGCCGGCCATTTCCATCAGTATCTCTTCTCGGACAGGGACAAACGTCTGCGAAACTTCATTTGTGCAGGTATGTGGCGCCCGAAGTGCTAAAGACATGACATATTGTGGCAGCAACTGGAAAAATGTGTTTAATGTCTTTATCTTCTTTTTATGTCATTTTTATAACGATTCAGTGAGTCACGTGTGTATTTGCAGGTGGTAAAGCCGTGACATGTAATGAACGTACAACACCAATTTCAGACGCGAAACAATTCAATTAAAATATGTCGCATCGCTTAAATTTCAATATGTCGTGTTGGGCTAAATGATCGGATCTACCTAACTGTAATCGAAATGTCTCCTATTCATTAATATAAATATATATATATATATATATATTGAAACTGAGACCGCTTTTCTCACAAGATGCCCAGGTCAAAGCACGAACCATGCTAAGGGTGTGTGGGGTGCCACGTCACCAGCTGCACCATTTGAGGTAGTGAAAAGTGGTAACAAAGCAATTCCACAAGCTGCGAAACAAAATGAAATTGTATGCACCACCCACATAACCGTATGAAATCGGCGAGTCATTCCTAATTATGCTTGTTACACCACCGATTTTTATGGCTATTGAATAAGAAGAGATGGTCTTGAACATAATTCTGCTTTTGAGGTTTATTTTATGAACTTGCAATAGCGGATCGGCGGGCTTCCATTTGTGCATGCCGAAATGCTGAAGGCAACACACAGTTTCTATCATGAAACTTGTCTGGCTGGAGGCTTTGATGAGACGGAGGGCAGGAATTTCACTTTGAAGACCTCGAGCAATAAGTGTAAAGAAAATCACTGCATTAAACAGAGCAGAAATCAGTATATTGTATGAGGATCTGGAGGGTGTCTTGACGAAATACTAGCTTACTCCTGAAAAATGTTAAGTGATATATCACAAAAGAAACAAATCTTATTTCTGGCCGAAAACTTGACAGTATTCAGGCTGAGAAAGACGGAAAAAGAGTTTGTACTGCTGCAAGCTGCGAGAGCTGTTGAAATGTAACTGTTTTGTATGCAATAAGGCGATTTGTGCAGACGTATGTTTCTTATCTCAGGTGTTAATCTATTGCAGCCAGGGTTGAATAAGACAATGCTAAGACGTGTACCAGCCGGGTGTTCTTGATAACCCTCACGGACAAGCTGGATCAGGGAAGGGTTCTTTGTACTCCGGCTGGAACATTTTGCTAAACACAGTTAACATCAGGGAATCTAATTTTGGTGGTACGGGGCGATCACTGGAGCCACATACAGTTAGATTCGTAGGCATTTTACGAATATAACGTGAAAATCATGCTACTGATAACGCCGTATACATCACAGTGAGAGCAGCCTATGGATGTGTCCTTCTATGGGCCTTTAAAGGGTACATAACTTATTACAATGTGTTTGGATCTTCTCATCCCTGCGAGAAAATTACTCTTGACGAGATGAGTGAACATTCCAACACATCTTTCGTAAATGCTGCAAATAATGAAAAATCCCTGAAAGGGGTTTAGAAACCTACGAATTTTTCCACTATACTGAAATGTCTTTACTAAAGAAGATTTTCCCAGTAGTCTTAAATGTAATTAAGTTTTTAAAATCCTGTGCCATAAAATGTACCAATATGTTCCCTGCTGTCGTCCAGAGTCAAACTGACAAACCCACAAGCACTCTCCATCTCTGAATTTCACACGCAATACAGAACTGTGACGTGCAGAAGGGCCTAATCCTGGCCCATAATGTTCCTTCTTGGATGTAGCTTCGTCACCGGAAAAGAAGAAGAGAGTTAAACCTACAAAGTACAAAAAGAAAAACCACTCTAAATGTTCTCACGTCCACCCAACAGAACATTATCCCGGAAGAAATGAGGGTAAAGCGACAGGTCACAAAATAGAAGTAGCACGAAATAGAGGAAATGTGAGGAGAGAAGAAGGAAAGTGTTGCCATAATGGAAGCAACATAGAAGGAATTCGTCTTTCTAAAGAAGAAATATATATTTTAGAAATATCCTTTCCGAAAATGCTTCACAAGATGAAGTCGCGTCAACGAATCTTTGTTAGGACGACAGTGATAATGGTGATGGGCATTGTAATAGAGATGATGATGTTGAGTGTGAGCACCTTGAGCCAGCAGTTTTGAACAAAGACATTTGCATGCTATATACTGAAAAAGGGCGGGACAACCAATTCGGTGCATACGCACTTTATGTTCTGGTTGGACCCATCCTGTATGCAGCGAATGTGACATTTACGTTTGTGACCATCGTTGTGAACCAAATAATTTAAGCTTCCATTTAAGCTTACAACTTTTTTTCTACATGCGACAGATGAAATTATTAGACTTGGCCCATGACTTTCAATAGTTGAAAAGAATTACCCACATGCGGGGAATTCAGACCATACTCAGAAAAAAATTCAGGAGCCATTTTCGATAATTTTGTAACCACCTCCTCTCCTAAGAAATTTACATTTCTATTTTTTTTCGCAATTGTGATACTTTATTCTGTGGAGACACTACTGCTTCATTAATCGGCATTCCACTACTTTGACCTAAGTAAGTTCATATATAGACACATACGTATAGTAGCCTACATACGTAAACACTTATATTCTTATACCCATCCTACATACATGCGTGGGTTTCAAATTATGACGCTGTGAATATGCTTGTAAAAGCTACCAGGTCCAGCTTAGTTCACGCAGGTCCTTCGCGGCGTCAGCTAATAAAAAACCTGTACTTATGTACTTATACATATTTATGCATAAACCGCTCTAACATCAATATAAGCAAGCATGTAATTACATACATGTAGGTATATGATGTGCCCTTAGGTCTGCGTGTCAAGTCGCGAATTCTCCTACTGCAAATATTCATAATTCCAAATCTTCTTGAATTGCCTCCTTTAAAATTGAAATTTACGTAACTCATAAGTAAGGAATCATATTACAAAATGAATGCATTTCGCTCGTGATGTTTAGGGTCTGTGGTGTGGATATTGCACATGTACACCGCTGTCTTTGTTGTTATTTCAGATCGTGTGTAGTTTATCTACTTTCCACCTCAATAACTTGACATGTACGCCCACAACCGACTTTCCGCCCCAAAACATCAATACAGTATCCTATTTGCTTTACACGTGCCTTGCTATATAAGGCTACATGATACTTCGGACAGTCACAAGAATGTTCACAACTAACGCACAAGATTATGCTAATCTTATTTCTACCTAACGGGTGTCTTTTATAAATTACTATATAATCGGGACGACCATTTAAAAGTGCCTAGAACAGTATCGCACGCACGCGCGCGTGTGTATGTGCGTGTGTGTGTGCGCGCGCGCATGTGTTTGTGTGTGCGTGCGTGCGTGTGTGAATGCGTTTAGACGTTTACCTTTATATTTTTCTGAAGTATAACACAGTATTAAGCAAACATAAAAATCAGTTACACAGCTATTATATTAATCTGCAAATATCCGTTATTCTTTCCTACAGGTAATGACTACTGTTACATGTTTTAGCTAACGTTAGGCATTTTCCAGACAGTCATTTTCAATTGTATTGCAGTTCATAGTTTCGAAAGATCAGTCCACTTTATAGTTTAACACAAAACTTGCGTCCTGCTCTGTGTCATTCATTTGAAAATATATTCAGAATCAAAAATTAGTACGTTGTTGGATTAAAAGGAATTGTGTCAAGTTACAATTGTAAGACTTGAAATAGAAGATGAAATAAATTTCACAGTTACATTAATTAATTTGCTGTTAAGTGATATTGTGTTGTATAATAGCGTGGTCTGGCAATAGAATTAGTATTATATAAAAGAGAAGAAATAAATTTCTAGGTGAATATTTAGTGAGTGATTTTGGCTTCTATCTGGTGTCCTCTTCAGCCACTTCGAATGCGCTATGTACAATACACATTAACTTGAACATTTGGAATGGGCTTAAAATAGCTAACAACTGCCGAAACATGTAACTATAGTATAATATTAAATAGTGTACGTCAGCACAACCACTTTATTACTCAAGGTAATTATAAGGCTACATTTTTCGACTATAGATTAGTCATTTTCAGGCCTATTTTTGTCAATTGAGTTCCATCGTGTTTACGGAACCAAAAACTCAACACTTGTAAGTTTTTCTGTTAATTTATTCAATAGGACTTAATTTAAAATCCGATACAGTTAAAGATTGTCAGTTTCCATTTTTGTTCTTTAGACGTCAGGAGAAAATCTAAACTGGAAGCTTATCCGTCCATTAACAACATAACAACAGAAACAAGCAGTGAACCTTACCACACAATACTATCCAATATTTCAGCGTGTGAGATCATTTGATAACATACCCACTCCCACGGAACAGAAACAAAGACGTACTCCGACGTCACCATTAAATATACAGTATCCCATAGCTCCAAAAACAACCAGACGTTAACGGGACTTATAGTTGCAAAATGGTGAACACCAGTACACCGGTTTAAGAATTGTACATATTTTAACTCTTTAGACACAATTTGTATAATATATTTACTAGACAAATGATTCAATTTTATGTATCCCACTGTTGTAAACACAATTTACACGTCACGCCCTTAAAGACAAACGATCCAATTTGATGTATTCCATGGATGTAAACAATTTAATATTATATTACGTTTATAAGCTCATCGTGATGCTTGCATTCAAATGTAACCGTAGTGTTTAGCTGTCACACACGTCACTTCACATATGATACACTTATTAAGTAAGAGCTCTGTAACTGATTTTTTTGTATTTAGTTAATTATAGACTCTTTGTTGTTCGAAGACGGGTATTTATGTTTACATTTTCAATTTCAAGAAGGCAACAATTCTCGTAATATGCAGAATGCAAAATATCCTTCACGAACACAGGACCCGCCAGTAGTAACAAAGTACAAAGCACAATGTTTCCAATTTTACACTTGGATGGATGAGATGTAGCAACTTTTATGAGGTCACCCGTATTCCATTCTTCTGCCTGCCAACAGTCCCATTCAGATGTGAATTTTCTCATTTTCACCTATTGTTTACAACACGAGGACTTGCTTGAAAGAGATAGAAACCTGGCCATAAAGACTGTCCAACTCTTTGATCATGAAATCTCAAAGCCTGAAAAACTGGTATCCTCTAAAGAACCGTCTTTAATTTGCGTTTTAGATTCCTGTGGTTTGCTTCAACACTAATACCAGAATGTTAAAAAGGAAGATAACTTGTTTTTCTCGGGATTTTTTGAACTACTTCCTCCACGCTTTTTTTGGTTTCTTTATTTCTTCGTTTTTCGATTTGTCCACGGACATCTTGGTAATGTACGTCATTCTAAATTATGACGATAGTGAGATGTGACTACTCTTTGCTATTTATATCTGGCCTACCAGCGTAATTCTCTCTTTTCCTTGTTACATTTGAAGACGGAGGCAGATTTAATCTCCGCAATAATATAGATTTTCAACTTGAGACCGTACGTAATGCACGTCAGTGTCAGTACCGATTATCACTTTTGATATCACGTAGCAAAATCAGCTTTTGCACAGTTCGTACAGAAATTAGCACAGAGTTTCTTGAATTAGCATCACGAACATTAAAATTTCAGAACTTTTACATTTAACAAATGTTTTTAAATAAAAGCCGTTATTGCTGTATTTCAGGAATTCATATTCACAACTGACACTGTTAAAGAAAACTCTCTGTCTTGTTTCAGCAAGCGTGCCGATACCAGAACAAATGTGGTGCGAAGGAAGAAGGAGAACATTAAAGCAACCAGACTACTGTAAAGACTTTTTTGTTGAATTTTATCTCACGAATATCAAGGATAGCAGCTTCGAATCTATAAAATTACATTCGTGTCGATTCTGACGCTAGAGTCATGCCGTCTTATTCCAAAACCCAATAGGACTACTACTACTACTACTACTACTACTACTACTACTACAAACCTCTCTCACTTTTCTGTCTAGCATTTAATGTACTTTGTCACTCAGTCTTACATCATGCGTCTTAGAGGGTTAAATCTCTGTCGTATTGCGACGGTGGCTGATTAACTCTTCTTACCACATCAATTCTCCTTCCTCTGCTCCTCGTTTCCTCTCACCTTCAATTTCAGCAACTTTCTGCGCTTGAGAACTGCTATTATTTTCCTACATTTCTATATTCTATTACTTCCTAAAAGTTTGCAAAGTGTAACAGCTGATGATATCGCCCCTCTCGGCTGTTAATCTGGTAGCGTTTCTTCTTGGACCCTCAAGACAAGACAGATAGGCCGTCCCGCAACATTGGTAACCAACTACCAACAACACTGACAACAAGCCATAAGAACGAATTTCTCGTCTACGTCAAGAGGCAAACTTGAAATCTCACACTGTAACTTCTTTTATGTCCGATTATTTAATTTATTGTTCCTGATATATTTTATTCGTTAACATCTAAATATTACTCGACACACTTCGCTTAATTCCTAACATGTATCTTTTTGCTTAATATCTCACTTTCTCTTAACCATTTAGTGATGAGATAGATCTTAAAATTATTAAATGTCTGTTGGGAAAAACTTTGGCTTAAGCGTTTTAGAGAAAGCTGTTTGTCACATATAGCAGCTGCACTACATTTTGTGTTCCCAAAGACAGGAATCATAATCTATCATCCGTTGACATGTCGTGAAATGAAACACAAATAAACATAAATGAATATCCGTCCACCCATTCAGTCAGCTTACACTTACATCGCACTTAGACACCTCTCTTCAGTGCAACTGACTTCCCTCAACCCTCCACAGTAGACCTACCTATCTGTCGGTTTTCCTGCAGCTGATACTTACCCCATCCCCCCATTACGTGGTTTCCTATGATGAGCTCTCGTCCCCAGCTGCGTGCCGTCAGAGATGTTGCATTTTGAACATCCATAACACAACATCTGGCTGTCCATTTGACACCTGATAAATATCCGTGTACAACAAACACAACTGTTTGCATTAATTAATACCACGTAACCGTCAGAACGCACCGGCAAAGTACATTGATGGCAGAATGACTTTCCACGTATTTCGACATGCAGGACGTAATTTTTGGTTGCCCAACGCACGCTTAAACGGATATCCAGCCAAGCCTTCTGGATTTTAAGTAAAAAGTGGCCGAAAGTTGTGATTTGAATACCGAATTTAGTAAATCCAGTAGCACGCCGTACTATTTTTGCAAAAAAAAATATTGTTAATGTGAGGTGTATCCGTAATCGACCGTTTCGATGCGTAAGGATTTCCACCAATTACTTTTTCCCTATTTTACTGCAGTTTTTTATTTTGCATTTATTTATCTACACATACTTATTATTTATTTGTTTACTTATTCATTCATTCATTCTTTCTTCCGATTAGCCAGCATTTCGATTAGCCTTCCCATAGGATAATTTGCCTTGTACTGATTTTCTCATTACGGGAGTATAATAGACCCACACGAATTTCCCGAGCCCCACACAGAACCGGTAGGCTATTCACCGCGTTCCTGTCTTCATATTAGAGAACACTAGGGATGTTATTACCTGCTGCATAGCGGGCGGGCTGCAAGGTACTATCGTGCTATATAAATATTCAAATTTCATCCAATTTTGTGTTTGGTTTATTCTGTAATGGAGTGTTTCACATGCATGTGGGACAAGTCTTTAACTGAGAGAACAAAGCATTGAACGTACTGTCTTCATAATCCTTAAGTTGCATCTCCTACATGGGGCAGGACTGTGTGTCTCTGAGTTTATTAGGAACACCGGCTTTTACGACTATCTAGAAGAACAAGTGCGATCATTGTGACTGCTCTTATGATCTTCCGTGGCTTTAGTATCAATAAATGCTCACAATACAACATACTTAACAAAAAATACAAATTTCAAATTAATATTAAATAATTTCGATACATTTAAAAATTATTAATGCTCTTCTGAAATACAATTTACATAGTAAAATCTTTTTCAATTTTACGAATAAAAGCGCTACCAACTGCTTTTTTTTGCATAAAATGCAAGTTCCTTTAGTTTTATTCTCTCAAAATTTAGCAACTTGACACTGTCGACGATAGGAACTTAGTGAAGATGTATTTTTTTCAAGAACTGTTGTTGATCTCTTCGGCATTATACATTCCTGCTGAAGTTCGTCCGCCAAACTTACCATAAAGTTTTGTCTGCTGATTTTATTTCCAGTAAATTCTTTGTACCAAATCCATGTACTGATAGTCGCTATATCTAGGATAATGAAGAAAACTTTGTGCAGCCACACTGTTGAAACTGAGTTTAGAGAATATTTTCTGGCCATTTGATAAAAAACATCCTCACCAAATTTTGTCTAATTATGAAATACTGCTTTATCTGGTTGCATCTTTTCATTGTTAGCTATATTCACGTTCGTATGTACAAAGGTACGCAACAGTACATTTTTATCGATCTTGCCTTGGTATACTTTAAGCGCTAGATCATCGAGTTTCTAAACCATAGATTAATTTAAATTTCCTTGAACATTTTTATTGTAAGTGGATTTTCTTTTGTTGGACGATTTGTAGTTCCGACAAAGCTTGTGCCAACTTGCTTCAACTCTTTGACTTGTTTACAAATGTAAAAGAGATAGTTGTAACACTTCAGCCCTTATTCGCATATGGCTCCTTACGATGAAAGACAGCATCTTACCCTTGCAGTCTTTCTGCAAGCCGATGGCCTTCTTTATCCAAATATGGAAACTCCTTAAGCAAATACTTTGGCATCACACAAGTTGCAAACCAGAATTTTATTCTAAATTTATCGGGCCTTTTCACATTGCTAAAGAAAGCGAATCGTTGCCTCGGCTGAAAACAAGTTTTCATCAGTTGCCATAATCCTCATGGTTTAAAACAGTTGATGCACTTTTCAATAAATGGGTTCCATATTTCTGACGCTAGAGCGAATTGGTTTGTTATCATTCGTTGTGATCTAGTAGCTCTCATATCAAATAGAATACAGCACATTATTCCCCATACGCTATTACGTGACAATGTGTATTGTAAAAAAAAGATCATAATACCCTTACCACAAGATATTTACTGATATTTTTCGGGCAACATAAGCTTCACTTCCACAAAGTAACGAAACAAATGCTTCAGTTTCTTAAGTTGATATTGACCATGCGTCTTCTCCAAGTTGCCTCTTCAACATCTGTACATTTTTTATACGATGTAGCATGCTTTCTTCAATCAGAAATTGCCAAGCACTTACGACGATATCTTTGGCTATGTATCTTTTAGAACAAAAAGTAGGGCCAGAATTTTCTCATGGCACGTTGAGGCTAGCGCGTCTACCCGAAATTGATTTATTTTACAACTCAGTTGAAATAGAAAAATCATAATCATCAACCTACATACGAAGGTTAGTAAAAACCAGCACACATCGTCTACAATATCACCTTACCTGGCGCTTTATTTCCAATGTCAGCCAATTGCCGTACGGTCCCATCACGACCGAATTATTGTAAGTCTACATCAGTAGATTCGATGACATTATAATTTCGTGGTCCTCTACCATGACAACTACTTCATCTACAACAAATGTTAGGTGTAGAAATGCCTGGAGATTTTGGAGGTGAATGCAATTCTCCATTATCATCATCTTTACCATCATCATCAACATGATCGTCAACATCATTACCTTCATTATCACTACCAAACCGTACCAATTTCTGTGGCACGTAATCTTCACCCTCAATTTCAGCGTCAAGAAAAATTTCACAATCTGACTTATGCTCAGGTAGGGTTTGTGAACATTTCAACAGTTTGTCATTCGTCAAGCCATGTCGATAACGACTTCAAGCCTGAATGCAGAATAAGCTTTATTGTCACCACAGATCGCCAAACTTATTTTTCTAAACAGGTTTTGTCCAGGCCAGCAAGTTAACTTTTTATGTACAGAGAGCACTCTAAAAGATGACATTGGTGCCTCTAGGTAGAAGTTGTTATAATACATTTCCCATATCTGATAATTTGTATAAATATGCAATAGAAATAATCAGGAAAAATTATAGAAATATTACTTTAAAAAATGAAAGTTATTGAGAATAGGGTTTATAATTTTTATAAACCGTCAAATTGACGTGTTCGGTTCTTCTCAAGACAAACAGGTTATTTATCTTAGAACTGCTAAATTACCGCACGTGATGAATCTGGCAGAAGTTCTACCAAGGCGTCTATAGTATCTTCAGGGTCGTCGCATTTTCTCGAAGAAACTGTATAAATCCATTAAAACTTTTATTCCTAACACCAATCAATGCACCATTTTACATACACGAATACAATCGTCTATCGCGCCTACGCCATCTTCACGGAGCTCTACACCAGAATTTAAAACTTAATAAAATAAAATACATAACAAAAGTAATTAATACCGTATTACAGTATTACAGTATTCTTTTCCCTAAATTAAACAATGTGGATTTTATAAACTGCGACAAAAATAGTACTTTGAAAAGTGTAATGTATTAGAACACAGAACAGTAGTATTTATTACGACCTTTTCATTAAATGTAGTTAAAAGCTTATGTTGTTATGTTTTAATATTTCTTCGCCAACAAACATGTAATTTTTCTTAAACCCTTTATGCATCTGACCTTGTATGATGTGTAGTGGCTTCCCTGTAAAGAGACAGAAGATACGTTAGACTTTTTGAACAAAGAAAGCTGCAGCTTAGCAACATAAACTGTCCAGCTGTATTTGATAAAAACGCCGCAATGAAAGTCACTGTTTTATTGTACTAATATTTTGTGCCTTTAAAAGAGCCATTCTAATTGCGTTTTATGAAATCCACATAGTTTACTTTATCTGAGAGAATACTATAACATATCATGAATAAATTTTGATCCATTATATTTCAGTATCACGGATACATTTTTAATCCATTATATTTCAGTAAGTTTTAAGTCTTGTTGCCGAGCTCCCTGAACACACGCAACTGACACCAGAACATGCAGCAGCGATGCAAGACTGTACTTTACGTGTCTAAAGCTGCATTTGTTGGTGTCATGGACGAACAATCTAATTCAATCAAAAAGCACGGAATAATTAATGTCAAAATGTAAAAATCTATGTGAGTGCTCGTTCGTGACCCATAATCTTCGAACCGAAGATACTCTGGGGAAAAATGTCGACTTCAGCACTCTATTTCAGTATGCTGAATAAAGTAGGGATGTGAAACGAAGTGGCCATAGCTTGCCTTCAGAAAGAGTCACAGCATTTGAAAGAACTGCTGAAAGCCATGCTCGTCCTCAGTAACAGTTCCTGCTTGACGTGCCTAGAATAGAACCATCCTCTCCTGGACACGAGTCGGACAGCTTATCCCCAAGCGGCAACTTCATACTAACCAATTACGGCGCTTTTTCAGGAAGGAGGTTATAGTAATCGAATTAGGGAGATACGATTGCGAAATTGTGTAATGCAGAATATCCTACTGATTAACTCCAGAGGAATGGAGTCGTCACGATGAAATGGTTATGTCGTGCCTAGTGTCAAAAAAATGCTATGTCCACCATTTGGTTTTAACATATATACTTACTTACCTACTTCAAAGAACAGAGTCCTTCTTGTGAAGCTAGCCGATTATCAGCTAGTCAAGAAATTCCCCGCGTTTTATGGAACCCGAAAATTCATTACCACAATCACACCTCCCTATCCTGAGCCACATCGAGCCAGTCCATGTCCACACATCCCACTTCTTGAAGATCTGTCTTACTATTATACTCCCATCTACGCCTTGGTCTTCCAATTGGACTCTTTCTCTCAAGTTTCCCACCAATGCCCTGTATACGCCTGTCCTCCCCCATACGTGCTACACGCCCCGCCCATGTCATTCTTCTCTATTTGATAAACCGAATAATACTTGGCGAGGAGTGCAGATCATTAAGCTCCTCATTGTGTAGTTTTCTGCACTCCCCTGTTACGTCGTCCCTCTTAGGCCAAAATACTCTCCTCAACACACTATTCTCAAACGCCCTCTGACTACGTTCCTCCCTGTATGTGAGTGACCTAGTTTCACACCCATACAAAACGACAGCAAAATTATAGTTCTGGGTTTTACCTTAATTAAGTTTAAACAAGTAGTGATTTTGAGCTCTTCAGAGATTTATTGTATCAGCCCGTCCGTTCGTCAGTCCTCGTCGTGAGCTTCCTAACTACGAAACACAATTAAGCGACACTCAGGATGCTAGATTTGCGTAGGATTTTTGGAGCTGTTTTGATTTGGGCTTATCTTTAATTCTTTTCGTTCTTGTTGTTGTGGGCCAATTTGTTTAGTTGATTAAGATATCGAAAGTGGCCTGAGAGCTGTCTTTCGAGCTCTGTGGGAGGCACTGATGTGTCTTAACACACACGTATTCTAAATTAGGAGTATCTGAGAATGAAGTTGTGAAAATGTCACTTCCATTCCTCATATTACTTACTTTGTAATATTAATGTTCACGTACTCTCTTTCTCAGGTATCATACAGTACCATCGGTCTGCTATCCAAAATAACGTAGCTTGCTGACATCTTTCCTTAGTCCTGCATATGTTGTTCCTTTCACCGTCTTAGATTTTTAACCTTGAATGAACATAAGGTTAACATAGAAAAAAAATAGTACGATTTTGCTGAGAGCTCTTTCTTTTGTCTTTCACGGGTTAATACGTGTTTATGTCACCTCATTCGCCTTCATGTTTACTGCACTATATATATATATATATATATTTACACGATCACCTTTCGTAAATTTGTTGTCCCGACGCGCTCAGTCTGTTAGGTGATCCTCTTTCGGGAAACGGGTGTGGTTCACCGAATCACATTTAGTTTTAATTATTTCTTTTTTACTTGTTTTATTTACTCAATTTATTCTTGGTATAAAATACTGGAGCGCTATATCCAGTAAAACAGCTAGATCATTTCTAGGAAACTGACACAGGCACTTCTCTGTACTCCTACTTACACCACACTCGTACGCGACTGAATTCGCACTGAACTGCTGGCGTCCGTTGTTCGCTGCTAACATTTTCTCCTACCTATCACCAACAGTCCTGAATATACGTTGACAGATTAACTTAAACGCATGCCATGAACCGTCCGTAACTGACGCCAGAGATCCTAAGAAACAACTATACTAAAAATGATCAGCTACAATATACAGGGTGTCCCAGGAGGAATGTGCCAGACTTCGGGAGAGTGTTCCTTATGTTAAACTATACCGATATAACCCAAAACACCTATGTCCAAAGTAGAACGGTTACGGAGA
>Ga0123355_10004555_pt1 | contig 20157 bp, 24 predicted proteins | sample TergutEmb28metaG_3_FD_89872 | JGI IMG/M metagenome (GOLD analysis project Ga0123355, IMG submission 89872) | Embiratermes neotenicus P1 segment gut microbial communities from Petit-Saut dam, French Guiana - Emb289 P1 | ecosystem: Host-associated > Arthropoda: Insects > Digestive system > Gut ...
ATCACCCTAACACACATCGCAATGTATTACTGCCATAACTAACTGCATTCACTGTGCTGTCTGTACAGTAAACTGTGCTACTGAACAGTATCACAGTACAAACTGTTTACAATCCAGTCTACAGTTAACAACTCCCATTATCACCCTAAAACATATCGCAATGTATTATTGCCATAACTAAAAGCATTCAATCTGCTCTCTCAAATGAAATATCCACTAATTACAAAGCCTGTTCTTATGGAGTTTACAAGGTTGTACTGTGTAAAAAAGCGAAATTTTCTAATTTAATCCAAAGTATCTCAATAAAATAAACACCAAATTTGTAATGTAACTACCGAAATTTGAAGAGTAATATTTTCCCCACCCTGTAACTCAGATAAACATCACTGTACAAAAAACATTCCCCTACCACTGTACTTCACACACACGTCATTGTACACAATAATATTTCCTGTCCCTGTACCTGAGACACACAGCTCTGTACACAATAAATTTTCTCTCACCAAGTACTTCAAACACACTTCACTGTACACAATAAATTTCCTTTCATACTGTACCTCACAAAAATGAAAGAGTACACAGATACATTTCCCTCACACTGAACCGCAGACAAACATTAATTTACACAAAAATATTTCAATCACGCTATACTTCCGACACATCACTGTACACAATAACATATCCCTCATCATGTAACGCAGGCACACATAAATATACACAGTAATATTTCCCTCACTTTGTATCTCTGAAACACATCACTGTTCACAGAACCTGTACTTCTGACACACATCATTGTACACAGTAATATTTCCTTCATTCTGTACCTCAGACACACAGTAATGTACACAATAAAATTTACTTCAGCGAGTACCTCAGACACACATCGCTGTACACAGAAACATTTCTTCCACGCTGTGCCTCAGATATTCATCACTGTAAATAATAACATTTCAATCAACCTGTAACTTAGATATACATCACTGTATACAATAACAATTCACTTATTCTACTGTGTACATATAATTGTACACAGGAACATTTCCACCATACTGTACCTCAGAAACACATCACTGTACACAGTAAAATCTCCCTCACCCTGCATATCAGACAAACACCACAGTACACATTAACACATCTCTCACTCTTTACTTCAGATACAGTAACATTTCCCTCAACTTGTAACTTCGAAACAAATCACTGCACAAAGTAACATTTCATTAACTCTGTTTCTCAGAAACATCACTCTACACAGTAACATGTCCCTGACCATGAAAGTCAGACACATAACACTGAACACAATAATTATTCTTCACCCAGTACCTCAGACAAACAACACACTACACAGTAAAAATTCCTTCAATTTGTTCCTCAGACACACATCAATATAGAGTGTAACATTACTCTCACCCTGTACCTCAGCCACACATTACTGTTCACTGTAACATTACCCTCAATGTGTACCTCAGAAACTCATCATTGTACACACAATCATTTACACCACGAAGTACCTCAGATACACATCAATGTAAACGTTAAAACTTCCTTCACTCTGTACCTCAGACACACGTCAGAGTACACAGTAACATTTCCTTCAAACTGTACCTCAGACACACATCAATCTACAGAGTAAAATTTCCCTCACTCTTTACCTCAGAAACACATCACGGTACGCAGTAATGTTAACCTCACACTGTACCCCTGAAACACATCGCAGTACCCAGTAACATTTCCCTCACCGTGTACCTCAGAAACACATCAATTTACACAGTAACATTTCCATCACCCTGTACCTCAGACAAACTTCATATTACACAGTAACATTTCCCTTACAATGCAGCGCAGGCGAACATCACTGTACACAGTGAAATTTCACTCACTCTGTACCTCAGACACACATCAATATACAAAGGAATATTTCCCTCAATATGTACTTGAGACAAACATCACTCTACACAGTAACATTCCCCCCACGCTCTAACTCAGACACACATCACTGTAAACATTAATATTTCACTCACATTTACATCAGAAACACATCAATGTACAAGGTAATATTTCCCTCAAATTGAATCTCAGACACAGCACTGTGCTAAATATCATTTCCCCAACCTGTATCTCAGACACACACCACTGAACACGGTAATATTTCCCTCATCCTGTACCTCAGACACATCACAGTACACAGTAACATTAACCCCACTCAGGACCTCAGACACAAATAAATATACACAATAACATTTCACTCACAATATACCTCAGACACACATCACAGTACACATTATTATTTCCCTTAACATGTATCTCAAACACACATCAATTTACACAGTAATATATCCCTCAATTTGTACCTCAGGCACATCATTGTACACAGTAATAATTCCCTCATTTTCTATCTCAGACACACCTCAATATAAACAGTAAAATATCCCTCACCATGTACCTCAGACACAGATAACTGTATACAGTAACATTTCCCTCAACCTGTACCTGAGACACACTTCAATGTACACAGTAATATTTGATTCAACCTATACACCAAACACAAAAGTCTCCACAGTAATATTTCCTTCAACTTGTTCCTCAGACAAACGTCACTATACACAGTATTATTTCCCTCACCCTGTACCTCAGAAAAATTTCTGTGTACACAGTAACAATTCCTTCACACTTTATTTTAGAAAAACATCACTGTAGACCGTACTATTTCACACACTTGTGCCTCTGATACTCATCAATCTACTCTGTAACATTTCCCTCACTCTGTACCTCAGACACACGGCGCGGTACACAGTAATATATCCCTCTCCCTGTACCTCAGACACACATCAACCTACACAGTAAAATTTCCATCACCATGTACCTCCGACACAATTCACTCTACACAATAATATTTCACTCAAACTATAACTCAGATATACATCACAGTACACTGTAAATTATTCCTCTCTGTACTTATGACACACATCATTGTACCCAGTAACAATTCTTTCACCCTGTACCTCAGACAAACATCACACTACACAATAACATTTCCCTCACCCTTTATCTCAGACACACCTCAATGTACACGATAATATATCCCTCACCCTGTACCTCAATACACATAAATGCACACCGTAACATTTCCCTGACCATCTACCTCAGACACAAATCACTGTAAACGCTAAAATTTCCCCCACACTGTACCTCAGACACACATCATTGTAAACACAAATATTTCCCTCACCACGTACCTCAGACACACATTCCTATAAACAGTAACTTTTCCCTCACTTTGAAAATCATTCATACTTCATTGACAACAGTAATATTTTCTTCACCCGTACATCAGACACAAACCTCTGAACACAGTAATATTTCCCTCGCCCTGTACCGAAGAACATTTCAATGAACAAAGTAACATTTTCCTCACATTGTACCTTCCACACATTACTGTACACAGTAAAATTTCCCTCTACCTCTACCTCAGACACATTAATGTACACAGTATTATTAACTTCACCATGTACCTCAGATACACATCATTGTACACATTAAATTTTTCTTCAACCTGACACTCAGACACACATAACTGTACACACTATCATTTCCCTCACATTGTAACTCAGACACACATCACTCTACACAGTAATATTCCCTCACCCTGTACCTCAGCCACACATCACTGTACACACTAAATGTTCCCTCGCCCTGCACCTGAGACACACATTACTGTTAACAGTAACATTTCCCTCGCCCTTTACCTCAGACTCTCATCAATGTGCACAGTTACATTTTCCTCACACTGTATCTCAGAAACACATCACTGTACACTGTAATATTTCCCTTACACTGTGCTTCTGATACACATCAATGTACTCAGTAACAACTCCCGCATACTTTACCTCAGAAACACAGCCCTGTACACAGTAATAATACCCTCTCTTTCTACCTCAGACACATATCAAACCATACAGTAATATTTCCCTTAACCTGTACCTCAGGCACTCATCACTGTCCACGGTAACATTTCCCTCGCCTTGTACCTCAGACACACATAACTGGACACAATAATAATTCACTCAAAATGTAACTCAATTACACATAAGAGAACAATGTAATATTTCCCTCTCTGTACTTCAGACACACATCACTCTATTCAGTAATAAATATTTCAAACTTTACTTCAGAAACACATCAATAAACACAACAATATTTACCTCAACATGAATCACAGAAACACCTCAATGTACACAATATCATATCTCACACTGTACCTCAGGCACACATCACTCTACAAGGTAACATTTCCCTGAACATGTACCTCAGACACAAATCACTGTAAACTGTAACATTTCCCTCACTCCGTAACTCAGACACACTTCACTGTACACAGTAATATTTCCCTCACCCTCTACCTCACACACACACATCCCTATTCACATTAACATTTCCATCACTCTGTACCACAGACACACATAAATTTACACAGTAGCATTTCACTCCACCTTTCATCAGGCACAAACCAGAGTACACAGTAATATTACCATCACACTGTACCTCAGATCAACGTCATTGAACACAGTAATATTTCCCTCAAACTGTACCTAAGACACACATTACTGTACACAGTAATATTCCCTAAAAGAGTACCTCAGATACACACAAATGTACACAGTAAATTTTCCCTCACTCTGACAATCAGACACACATCACTTTAAAGATTAACATTTTCCCCACTGTTTACTTCAGAAACACATCACTGTACACAGTAACATTTCCCTCACAATGTACCTCAGACACACATCACTTTTCACAGTAATATTTCACTCACTCTGTACCTCAGACACACATCAATGTAAACAGAAACTTTTCCCTCACTCTGTACCTCAGACATTAATATTTCAATCAATCTGTACCTCATACACGCATCAATGTACAGAGAATTATTTCCCTCACCCTGAAAATCAGACACACTTCAAACTACACAGTAAAATTTCCCTCAACCTGTAATTCTGAAACAATATTTCCCTCACAGTCTACCTCAGAAAACATCACATTTAACAGTAAAATATTCCTCAATCTGTACCACAGACACACATCATTGTACACACTAACATTTATCCCACCATTTACCTCTGACAAACATAAATGTAAAGAGTAACATTTCCCTCAACCTGTACCTCAGACACACATCACTTAACACAGGAAAATTTCCCTCAACTTGTACCTCATTCACACTTCAATATAAACGGTAACATTTCTCTCACCTTGTATATCACAAACACATTAATATATGATGTGATGAGGTGTAGATTTACGGAAATTTTATTGTGTTCAGAGACATGTTTTTGAGAAACAGTGTGATGGAAATGTTACAGTATACATAGATGTGTGTCAGAAGTACAGAGTGAGTGAAATATTAGTGTGTAAATTGATGTGTTTCTGAGAAACAGTGTGAGGGAAATATTGCTGTGTAAATTGATGTGTGTCTGAGGTGACATTTGAGGGAAAATTTACTGTGTAAATTGATATGTGGCTGTGGTACAAATTGAGAGAAATTTCCTTTGTACTTTGAAGTGTATCTGTGGTGTAGTGTGAGTAAAATAATTGTGTAGAAATATGTGGGTCTGAGGTAATGAATAAGGGAAAAGATACAGTGTACTTTGATGTGTTTCTAAGGCATATTTTGAGTGAAAATTTACTATGTACAAATATGTGTGTCTTAGGTACAGAATGAGGGAAAATATATTGTGTAGAGTGATGATTGTCTGAGGTAAAGGGTGAGTGAAATATTTTTGCATGCAGTTACGTGTGCCTGAGGTACAGGGTGAGGGAAAGTTTGGTGTGTGCAGTGAGGTTTGTCTGCGGTCATGGTTGAGGTACATGTTACCGTGTAACTTGATGTGTGTCTATGGTACAGGGCGAGGGAAATATTACTGTGTACTGTGATGTTTGCCTGAGGTACAGGGTGGGTGAAGTATTAATGTGTATATTGTTATGTGTCTGATGTATAGTGTGAGGGAAATGTTATTGTGTATATATGTGTGTGTCTGAGGGACAGATTGAAGTGAATGTTACTGTGTACAGTGATGTGTCTGAGGAACAGGGTGAGAGAAGTTTCACTCTGAACACTTATGTGTGTACCAGGTACAGGTTGAGGGAAACGTTGCTGCGTAAAATGACGTGTGTCTGATATACAGCGTGAGGAAAATGATAATGGGTAGAGTGATGAGAGCCTGAGGTAGAGGGTGAGGGAAATGTTACTTTGTACAGTGATGTTTGTCTGAGTAACACGGTGAGGAAATTAATATTGTGTACAGTGAAGTTTGTCTGAGGTAAAGGTGAGGGAAATGTAAATTATTTCTTTTTGGGTAATTCCCCGGCGTCTGAGTTCTAATTGACGACGTTTCGGAACTCACTATCGGTTCCATCTTCATAGGCAGGTGAATGAATACTTCATTCATTTGCCTATGAAGATGGAACCGATAGTGAGTTCCGAAACGTCGGGAATTAGTACTCAGACGCCGGGGAATTACCCAAAAAGAATAATTTACATTTAGAAAACAGCGAAAGCTTAAGAACAAGGTGAGGGAAATGTTACTGTGTACAGTGGTGTGTGTCTCAGGTAGAGTGTAAGGCAAATGTTCCTGTTTACAGTGTTGTGTGTCTGAGGACCAGGTGAAAGAAATGTTACTGTATATGCTGAAGTGTGTCTTAGGTACAGTGTGAGGGATATATTACTTTATATTGAGATGTGTGTCTCTGGTACAGTTTAAGGGAAGATTTGTGTGTAAACAACGTATGTCTGAGTTCCAGTTTGAGGGAAATCTTACGGTGTACATTGATGTGCGTTTGAGGTACATGGTGAGGGAAATGTTACTCTGTACTCTGATGTGTTTATGAGGTAGAGGGTGAGGGAAATGCTAATGTGTACAGTGATGTGTGAATGGGGTACAGGGTGAGTGAAATGTAACTGTATAGAATGGTGTGTGCCTGAAGTACAGGGTGAGGGAAATGTTACTGTGAACTTTGAGGTGTGTCTGAGGTATAGGGTGAGGGAAATTTTAATGCGTACAGTGATGTGTGAATGGGGTACAGGGTGACTGAAATGTAACTGTATAAAATGGCGTATGTCTGAGGTAAATGGTCAGGGAAATGTTACTGTGTACTGTGATGTGTGTCTGAGGTACAAATTGAGGGAAATGTTATTGTATACATTGATGTTTGTCTGAAGTACAAGTTGAAAGGATTGTTACTGTGTACAGTGATGTGTATCCGAGGTATAGCGTGAGGGAAATGATACTGTATAATTTGACGTGTGTTTGAGGTACTGGGTGAGGGAAATGTTATAGTGTATATTGACGTACGCTTGAGGAAAATGTTGAGGGAAGTATTATATTTTACAGTGATGTGTTTCTCAAGTACAAATTGGGGGAAATGTTACTGTGTACATTGATGTTTTCTGAGGTACAGTGTGAAGAAAATGTTACTGCGTACAATTAAGATTGTCTGTGGTACGTTGTAAGGGAAATGTTACTGTTTACACTGATGTGTGTTTGAGGTTCAGGGTGAGGGAGATATTACTATGTAAACTCATGTGTGCATGAGGTACAGAGTGAGGGAAATGTTACTGTTAACCTTAATGTGTGTCTAAGGTACAAAGTGATGGAAATATTACTGTGTACAGTGATGTGTGTCTGAGTTACATGGTGAGGGAAATGATAATTCATACTGAAATGTGTGCCTGAATAACAGAGTTAGGGAAATATTACTGTGTATCTTGTTGTGTGTCTGAGGTACAGAGTGAGGGAAATATTACCCTGTACATTGAATTGTGTCTTTGGTACAGTTAGGGGGATATAATACTGTGTAGAGCGATGAGTGTCTGATTTACAGGGTGAGGGAAATGTTACTTTGTACATTAATGTGTGTTTGATCTACAGACTCAGGGAAGGTTACTGTGTACATTCATGTGTTTCTGACGTACAGGGTGAGGAAATTCTTCCTGAGTACATTGATGTGTGTCTTAGGTACAGGGTGAATAAATGTTTGTTTGTAGAGTGATGTGTCTCTGAGGTACAGATTGAGGGGAATGTTACTTTGTACAGTGATGTGTATCTGAGGTAAATTGTGGTTGAAATGATAGAGTGCACAGTGATGTTTGTTTGAAATATTGTGTGAGGGAAATGTTACCGTGTACAGATTAGTGTGTCTGATGTACATTTGAGGGAAATGATACTGTCTAGTTTGGTGTGTGTCTGAAGTACAGGGTGAGGGACATGTTACTGTGTAGTTTGATGAGAGTCTTAGGTCCAGGGATAGGGAAATTTTACTGTTTACAACGATCTGTGTCTGACATACAGATGGTTAGAAATGTTACTGTGTGTAGTGGTGGGTGTCTGAGGTACCGTGTAAGGGAAGTGTTACTTTTTAAAGGAATGTGTGTCTGAGGTACAGGTTGAGTGAAATTTTACTGTGTACAATTATGTGTATGTGAGGAAGGGTGTGAAATTAATATTAATATATTAAATGGTGTTTGTCTGAGTTACTAGGTTATTGTAAATATTCCTTGTACATTGATGGGTGTTTGAGGTACAGGGTGAGTGAAAGGTTATCTGTGTAGAGTAAAGTGTGTCTGAGGTAAATGTTGAGGGAAATATTACTGTGTAAATTGATGTGTGCCTGAAGTCCTGAATGATGGAAATATTACTCTGATAATTGATAAGTGTCTGAAGTAAATTGTGGAGAATATGATATAGTTCACAATGATGTGTGCGTGAGGTATTGAGTTAGGGTAATGTTTCTGTGTACAGTGATGTTTTTCTGAGGTACAGGGTGAGGGAAATGTTACTCTGAAAGGTGATGTCATTCTGAGATCCAGTGTGAGGGAAATGTTACACTGTACAGTGATGTGTGTCTCAGGAACTTGGTGAAGGAAATTTTACTGTGTAGATTGATGTATTTCTGAGTAACAGGAAAAGGGAAATTTTGATCTGTACATTGATGTTTGTCTGAGGTACAGCGTGAGGAAATGTTAATTTGTAGAGTGACGTGTGTCTGAGGTACTGATTGAGGGAAATATTACTGTATAGATTTGTGTGTGCCAGAAGTTTAAAGTGAGGGAAATTATACTGCGAACAGTGATATGTTTGTGGGTACACAATAAGGGAAACTTTACTGTGTACAGTGATATTTGTTTGATGTAAAGTGTGAGGGAAAAGTTACTGTGTACAGTAATGTGTGTCCTATTTACAGGGCGAGGGAAATGTTACTGAGTACACAGATATGTGTCTGAGGTACAGGGTGATAGAAATGATATTCTGTACTGTGATGTGAGTCTGAGGTACAGAGTGAGGGAAATTTAACTGTGTACAGTGATGTGTGACTGTTTGAAATGTTTTTGTGCTCACTATTGTGTGTGTGAAGTAAGGAGTGGCGGAAATGATAGTTTGTACTGGGATATGTATCAGAGGTACAGATTGAGGGAAATGTTACTGTGGACAATGATGTTTGTCTGAGGTAAAGTGAGAAGGAAATCTTACAGTGTGCAATGATGTAGTTCTGAGGTACAGGATGAAGCAAATTTTACTGTGTAAAGTGATGTTTGTCTGAGGTATGGGATGAGGGAAATGTTACTGTGTACTGTGATGTGTGTCTGACGTAGAAGTTGAGGGAAATGTTACTGTGTACAGTGATGAGTCTCCGAGGAATTTGTGATCTAAATATTACTGTGTACAATAGTTTGGGTCTAAGGTACGGGGTGGTAGAAATATTTATGTGTACATTGAAGCGGGTGTGAGGTACAGAGTGAGGGAATTGTGACTGGGTAAAGGGTGTGGTTCTGAGGTACAGGATGATGTAAATGTTAATGTGTAAATTGATGTGTGTCTGAGGTACAGGGTGAAGAAATGTTTCCGTGTACAGTGATGTGTGACGGAGGTACAGGATCAAGGAATTGTTACGGTGTACAGTGATGTGAGTCTGAGGGATATTTTACTGTATACATTGTAGTTTATTTGAAATACAGGTTGAGGGAATTATTATTGAGTACTGTGATGTGTGTCTGAGGTACAGGATGAGGGTATTATTTCTGAGTACAGTGAATTGTGTCTGATTTATAGTGTGAAATGAATATTATTTTTTACATTGATGTGTGTCAGTGGTACATTTTACCGTGTAGAGTGACGTGTTTCTTAGGTACAGGTTTAGGGAATTTATACTCTGTACCGTGATGTGCCTGAGGTAAAGGGAGAGGCAAATATTACTGTGTTCAGTGCTGTGTGTTAGATAGAGTATGAGGGAAATGTTCATGATTATAATTATGTTTTCAGAGTTACAGGTTTCGGTTAATAGTTCTGTGTACATTGATGTGAGTGTGAAGTACACTTTGACGGAAATATTACAGTGTACTTTGATGTGTCTGAGGTACAGAATGAAGGAAATGTTACTGTGTACTCTAATGTGTATATTAGGTAGAGGGCGAAGGATATTTTACTGTTTTACATTGAATTGTTTCTGAGGTACAATGTGAGGGTAATGTTACTGTATAATTTTTTGTGTGTCTAATGTAGAGTGTGAGGGAAATATTACTGTGTACTTTAATGTGTGTATGAGGTGAACGGTGAGGGAAATGTTACTGGGTAGAGTGATGAGGATCTGAGGTAGAAGGTGAGGTATATGTTACTGTGTAGAGTGGTGTGTGTTTGAGGAACACTGGAATGAAATAATACTGGGTACAGTGATGTGTTTCTGAGGTACAGGGTTTGCAAAATGTTACTGTGAATGTGATGTGTGTCTGAGGTACAGGGTGAGGGAAATGATACTGTTTACAGTGATGTGAGTCTCAGAAAAGAGGTGAGGTTAATGTTACTGTGTACATTGATGTGTGTCTGAGGTAAAGGGTAAGGGAAATGTTATTGTGTACAGTGATGTGTGTCTGAGGAACAGGGTGAGGGAAATGTTATTGTTTACAGTGATGTGTGTGTGTGTACCTAACACCTGATGAGGGAAATGTTATTATGTATAATAGTGTGTTTCAGATGTACAGTGTTGGGGATTATAATTGTGTGTAGAGTGTTTGTGTGTCTGATTTACAGAGTGAGGGAATTGTTACTGTGTACAATGAAGGTGTGCCTGAGGTACAGATATGTGGATATAAGAGTGTGTAGATTGATGAGTGTCTGAGGTACAGAAAGAGGGAAATGTTGCTGTGTAAAGTGATGCGTGTCTGAGGTAGAGTGTATTTGAAATGTTACGGTGTACAGTGATGTGTGTCTGAGGTAGAGGGTGATTGAAATGTTACTGAGTAGAGTGATGAGTTCCTGAGTAACAGAGTGAGTGAAATGTTACTGTGTACAGTGATGTTTATCTGAGTTACAGCGTGAGGGAAATGTTACTGTGTACAGAGATGTGTGTCTGAGTTACAGAGTGAGGGAAATGTTACTGTCGACAGTGATATGTGTCTGAGTTACAGTGTGAGGGAAATGTTACTGTGTACAGTGATGTGTGTCTGAGTTACAGCGTGAAGGAAATGTTACTGTGTACAGTGAGTTGTGTCTGAGTTACAGTGTGAGGGAAATATTACTGTGTACAGTAACGTGTGTCTGAGTTACAGAGTAAACAGTAATATTTCCCTCACTCCGTACCTCATACAAACATCACTGTACAAAGAAACAAATTACTCATTCTGTACCCCAAACAAACATTCCTGTAAAGAGTAACAAACATTACTGTACACAGCAAAGTTCGCCACCTTGTACCTTAAACTAACATCACTGTACAAAGTAACATTTACCTCATTCTGAACATGATACACAAATCAATGTAAACAGTAAAATTTCCAACACACTGTACCTAAGACTCATCAATGATCAGAGTAATATTTCCCAACCCTGTACCTCAGACGCACGTTGCTGTAAACAATAACAGATCCCTCAGCCTGTATCTTAGACACACATCACTGTACACCATATATTTTCACTCAATCTCTACCGCAGGCACACATTACTGTACACAATATCATTTTCCTCAAAGTGAAACTCATACACACATCACTGTACACAGTAATATTAACGTCTCTCTGCACCTCAGAAACTCATCACTGTTCACAGTAACATATCCCTCAACCTGTACCTCAGAAGCACATCGTTGTATACAGTAACATATAATTCAAATGTAGCTCAGACACACTTCAATGTAAACTGTAAAATTAACCTCCGCCTGTATATCAGACACACATCATTCTTCAAAGTAATATTTCCCTCACACTTTACTACAGAAATACATCACTGTACACAGTAACATTTCCGACAGCCAGTACCACAGACACACATCACATTACCAGAAACATTTGCCTCACCCTGTTCCTCATACACACATCAAAGAACACACTCACATTTCCCCGCCCGTTACCTCAGGCACATATAAATGTACACAGTAACATTTCTCTCAACCTGTACCTCAGAAACACATGAATGTACACAGTAACATTTTCCTCATTCTGTACGTCAGACACACGTCACTGTACTCATTAATATTTCCCTCATTCGGTACCTCAGGCACAATACTGCACACAGTAATATTCCCACAAAAGTTTCCTCTGACACACATCACTCTACAGAGTAACTATTCCCGCACTGTGTACCTTACAGACACATCAGTGTACAAAGAAATATTTCCGCACGATTTACTTCAGACACACATCACTTTACACTGTAACATATCACTCACCATGTACCTCAGAAACACATTATTGTACACATTAACATTTCCCCCAAACTGTACCTCAACACACACCTATGTACACAGTAACATTTCTATCATCTTGTCCCTCATGCCCACATCATTGTACACAGTAATATTTCCCTCACTATGTAACTCAGACACACATCAATTCTCTCGGTAATATTTACCTCAAACGTTACCCCAGAAAAACATCACTTTACACTGAACATTTCCCTCATCCTGTAACCCACACGCACACAAAACTGTAATCAATATCATTTAACTCATCCTGTACCTCAGAACAAATCACTGTCCTCAGAATAATTTCCCTCAATCTTTACTTCAGACACACATCATTGTGCACTCTAATATTTCCCTCACCCTGTACCACAGACGCACATCACTGTAAACAGTAACATTTCCCTCACCCTGTCCTCAGACACTCATCACTGTACACAGTAATATTAACCTCACTCTGTAACTCAGACACACATCACTGTAAACATTAACATTTTCCTCAACTTGTTCATCGGACACACTTCACTGTACACAGTAATATTAACCTCAGACACACATCTCTGTACACAGTAACCTTATCCTCACTCTGTAACTCAGACACATATCACTGTACACAGTAACAATTCCTTCACACTGTAACTCTAACACACCTCGCTATACACAATAAAGTTTCCCTCACCCTGTACCACAGACACACAACACTGTACACAGTAACATTTCCCTCAACCTGTACCTCAGACACCCATCACGGTACAGAATAATACTAACCTCTCCCTGTACCTCAGACAACACATCACTGTACACAGTAACATTTCCCTCAAACTGTATCTCAGACACACATCACTGTACAGAGTAATATTAACCTCTCCCTCTACCTAAGACACACATCACTCTACACAGTAACATTTCCCTCAACCTGTACCACAGACCCACCTCACTGTAAACAGTAACATTTCCCTCAACCTGTATCTAAGACACACATCACACTACAGAGTAATATTAACCTCTTTCTGTACCTCAGACACACATTACTGTACAGAGTAACATTTCCCTCAGCCTGTACCACAGACACACACCACTGTACACAGTAACATTTCCCTCAACCAGTATCTAAGACACACATCAATGTACAGAGTAATATTATCCTCTCCCTCTACCTCAGACACACATCACTGTACACAGTAAAATTTCCCTCTGCCTGTACCACAGACACACATCACTGTACACAGTAACATTTCCCTCAACCTCTATCTCAGAAACACATCACTGTACAGAGTAATATTAAACTCTCCCTGTACCTCAGACGCACATCAATGTACACAGTAATATTTCCCTCAGCCTGTACCACAAACTCATAACACTGTACACATTAACATTTCCTTCAACCTGTATCTCAAACACACATCACTTTACAAAGTAATATCAACCTCTCCCTGTACCTCAGAAACACATCACTGTACACTGTAACATTTCCCTCAACCTGTATGTCAGACACACTTCACTGTACAGGGTAATATTAACATCTCTCTTTACCTCAGACACACATCAATGTACACAGTAATATTTACCTCAGCCTATACCACAGACACACATCAATCTATACAGTAACATTTCCCTCAACGTTTATCTCAGACACAAATCTCTGTACAGTCTAATATTAACGTCTCCCTGTACGTCAGGCACACATCACTGTACACAGTAACATTTTCCTCAACCTATACCACAGACACACATCACTGTACACAGTAAAATTTCCTCGGCCTGTACAACATTCACACATCACTGAACACAGATATATATATTTGTCATCCTTTACCTGATATACACCTCAATTTACACAGAAATATTTCCCTGATCCTGCACCTCAGACACATATCACTGTACACAATAATATATACCTCACCCTGTACCTTAGAAACACATCAATTTACATCATTAACAATTCCATCACGCTGTACATCAGTCACACATAAATATACACAGTAAAATTTGCCTCACCATTTACCTCAGACACGCATCACTACACAAAGTAACATTTCCCTCATTCTGTTCGTCAGACCCACATCAATGTATACAGTAACGTTTCTCTCACCCTATTTCTAATAATCACATCTTTGTTCAAAATAAATTTCCCTCAATTTTTACATCACAAACACATTAATGTAAACAGAAACATTTCCTTCACTCTTTACTTCAGACACACATCTCTGTACACAGTAATATTTCCCTCACTATGTACCCCAGACACACATCATTGTACACAGTAACAATTCCCTGATCACATTCCTGAGGCACACATCATTTTACACTGTAAAATTTCTCTCACCCTTTGCCTCAGTCACTCAACAGTGTAAACTGTAACATTTCTCACACACTCTACCTCAGACTCACGTAGCTGTATACAGTAATATTTAACTCATCCTGTACCTCAGACACACATCAATTTACACAGTAAAAATTTTTCACCATTTACCTGAGACACAAATCACGGTACACAGTAACATTTCCTTCAACTTGTACGTTAGACGTATATTACTCAAAACTGTAACATTTACATCTTCCTTTACCTCAGACACAAATCACACTAAACATTAACACTTCCCTCACACTCTACTTCGAACTCATCTCTGATGACAGTAATATATCCCTCAAACTGTACCTCAGACACACAATAATTTACTCCATAACATTTCGATCCCTCTCTACCTAAGACACACAATACTGTACACAGAAAATTTTCTCTCTCCCTGATCTCATACGCACATCAATTACCACATTAATATTTACCTCTCGTTGTACTTCATACACGCATCACTGTAAACAGTATTATTTCCCTCACCCTGTACCTCAGAAACACATCACTTTGTAGAGTAACATTTCCTTCACGCTGTACCTCAGAAAAACATCATTGTACAGAGTAACATTCTCCTCACTCTGTACCTCAGACACACGTCAATGTAAACAGTAAATTTTCTCTCCCCTGTACCTCAAACAAATATCATTCTACTCAGTAATATTTCCCTCACCCTCTACCTCAGACACATTACACGATACACAGTAACATTTCCCTTAGTTTATACCTTAGACTCACATCGGAATACACTTTATCATTTCCCTTACCCTGTACCTCAGTCACGCATCACCTTACAAAGTATCATTTCCCTCACTCTGTACATCAAACACACACCAATCGACTAAATAATATTTCCCTCACTCTGTACCTCATAAAACATCACTGAACGCAGTAACATTTCCCTCAATCTGTACCTCAGACACACATCACTGTACACACTATCATTTCCCTCAACCTATAACTCAGACACACATAGGTGTACACATTTACTTTTCCCTCTCTCTGTACCACAGGCACATCACTGTACACAGTAACATTTCCCTCACAATGTAACTCAGTTTCACATAAGTGTTCACAGTAACATTTCCATATCTCTTTACCCCAGACACACATTACTGTACACAGTAAAATTTCCCTCACCTTGTACCCCAGTCTCACATAAGTGTACACAGTAACAATTCCATATCTCTTTACCCCAGACACACATCATTGTACACAGTAACATTTCCCTCAACCTGTACATCAGACACTCATAAGTGTACACAGTAACATTTAACTCTCTCTATACCTCAGACACACATCACTGTACGCAGTAACAAATTCCTCACCAATACCTCAGACACATATATATGTACACAGTAACATTTCACTCCATCTGCACCTCAGACACACAACACTTTACACAGTAACATTTCCCCCTCCCAGTAACTCAGCCTCACATCACTGTACACAATAACATTTCCTCGCACTTTACCTCAGACACACATCCCTGTACACAGTAATATTTCCCCCACCGTGTACCTCAGACACACATCACTGTACACAATAGCATTTCATTCACTCTTTACCACAGTTACACATTACTGTACACAGTAACATTTCCCCCACCCTGTACCTCAGACAATCATTACTGTACACAATAACTTTTCCCTCACTCATTACCTCAGTCACACATCACTGTACACAGTAACATTTCCATCAACCTCTACCTCAGACACACAACAATGTTCATATTAACATTTCCCCCACCCTGTAACTCAGGCACACATCACTTTACACAATAACATTTCCCTCACAATTTACCTCAGAAACATCACTGTACACAGTAAACCTTCCCCCACCCTGAACCTCAGACACACATCAATGTACATACTAACATTCACTTCACTCTTTACCTCAGACACACCGTACTGTACACAGTAACATTTTCCCCAACCTGTACCTCAGACACACCTCACTCTATACATTAACATATCCCTCCATCTGTACCTCCGACACACATCACTGTACACAGTAATATTTCCCCCACCCTGTACCTCAGACACACATCACTCTACACAATAACATTTCTATCACCCTTTACCACAGACACACATCACTGTATACAATAACATATCCCTCACCCTGTACCTAAGACACACAACACTGTACACAATAACGTATACCCCACCCAGTACCTCAGACACAAATCAATGTACACATTAACATTTACACCAACCTCTACCTCAGACACACATCACTGTACACAGTAGCATTTCCATCACCCTGTAACTCAGATACACGTCACTGTACACAGTAACTTTTCTCCACCCTGTACAACAGACACACATCACTGTACACAATAACATTACCATCACTCTGTAACTCAGACCCACATCACTGTACACAGTAACATTTCCCTCACCCTGTACCTCAGACAATCATAAATGTACACATTAACATTTTCCCCACACTGTAACTCAGACACACATCACCGTACACAGTAACATTTCCCCCACCCCCAGTAACTTAGGCACACATCACTGAACACAATAATATTTCCCTCACTCTTTACCTCAGACACATCACTGTCCACAGTAATATTTCCCCACCCTGTACCTCAGAAACTCATCACTGTACATATTAACATTTCCCTCACTCATTACCTCAGACACACTTCACTCTACACAGTAACATTTCCCCCACCCTATACCTCAGACACACATCACTCTACAAATTATCTTTTCCCTCACTCTTTACCGCAGACACACATAACTGTACAAAGTAACATTTCCCCCACCCTATACCTCAGACACACATCACTCTACAAATTATCTTTTCTCTCACTCTTTACCTCAGACACACATAACTGTACACAGTAACATTTCCCCCACCCTGTACCTCAGACACACTTCACTTTACACAGTAACATGTCCCTCACCCTGTACATCAGACACACTTCACTGCAGACAGTAACATTTCCGCCACCCTGTACCTCAGACACATCACTGCACACAGTAACATTTCCCCACCCTGTACCTCAGACACACATCACTGTACACAATAACATTTTCATCACACTCTTCGTCTGACACACATCACTGTACACAGTAACATTTCCCTCACCCTGTACCTCAGACACACATCACTGTGCACAGTAACATTTCCCCACCCTGTACCTCAGACACACATCACTGTACACAATAACATTTCCATCACCCTCTTCGTCAGACATACATCACATCTCACAGTAATATTTCCCCCACCCTGTACCTCAGACACACATCACTTTACACATTAACATGTCCCTCACTCTGTACATCAGACACACTTCACTGCAGACAGTAACATTTCCCCCACCCTGTACCTCAGACACACATACTGTACACAATGCATGTTATTCCAAGTTCCATAATTATTATTATTAATCCCAAAATTCGGTGAGGCTTGTGTCGCTAACGTTCCACAAAACCGCATATCTGCCATGTTTTTGTAATTCATTTTGGAACTGTCACTTATGTCATTGGGATTTTCTTCAAATGTATGACGTTCCTATATCATAACATTCGGCCAGCTGGATCAACAGATTAACCGAACGGACACATTGACAGGCAGTGCGGCAGTATAAGCAGCATAACGATTGGCTTTATGGAAAGGAACATTCTGTTCAATGAAGACTTTTAGCATCGCCATGTTGCTCGTGTGTCTCTCTACCGCATTTAAACTTCTGAACTGTGTGACCGATCGTTACAAATCGGCGAGAAGATTTTGATGATATTGGAGGCACTGGGATGGCTTATGCTTTATTTCCATACACTCAGTAATAACAAAGAAAAAGTCTTGCTAAATTTTGTGTTGTGAGACATACAGATCAATGTACATATCTTGTGTACTACTGGATCGTCGGTGACTGCAAAAATGTATTGAATATATAAATTTATCGAATGTGAAATAGCAAGAAAGCGCCATTGCATATGTTTGGTTGTGTTTTGTGTTACGAAGACAACGGATGTTTGGGAAGAGACGTGTGAATTTGATAGAGAGGTAAATTGTGTAGATGTGTGCAGATTGTTTACAGAACGTTGTTCCTAAATATATACATGAGATTTTGAGAATAGGTGCCCTGCAGACGACAAGTTTAATCTTCTCACAACTCGTAGTAATGTCACTGATTGTTTAAAGAATTAAACACAATACCTCCACCATCACAACCACCACCACCACCAATACCACCACCACCTCCACCACTAACATCACCATCAGCAACATCACCACAACCACCACTACCAACAACACTTCCACCAAAATCACCACCACCACAACCACCACCACCATCACCAACACCAACACCACCACCTCCACCACCAACACCAACACCACGATCACCACCACCTCCACCACCACCACCACCACAACCACCAACACCACCACTACCACCAACATCTCCACTACCACCACCAACACCACCACCACCATCACCAGCACGAACACCACCACCTCCACTACCGCCACCACAAAGACTACCACCACAACCAACACCAACACCACCATCACCACCACAACCACCACCACCACTTCCACCATCACCACCACCACCACAACTACCACCACCACCAGCACCATCACCACCACCACCACAATCACCACATCCTACACCACCATCATCACCACCACCTCCACCTCCACCACCACCAACACAACTACCACCACCACCAACAAAACCACCACATCCACCACCACCACCATCACCTCCAACCGAACCTCCACAACCACCACCGCTAAAACCACCACTAACACAACCATCTCCACCACCACCACCATCACCATCACCAACACCACCACCATCACCACCACCACCTCCACCAACACCAACACCACCACAACCACCACTGCTACCAACACCACCTCCACTACCACCACCACCACCAACAACACCACCATCACTACCACCACCATCACCACCACCACCACCACCACTACCACCTCCACCTCCACCACCACCACCACCACCATCACTATCACCACCACCGCCATCACCACCATAACCACAATAAACACAACCACCATCACCATAACCACCACCACCACCATCACCACCATCA
>Ga0123355_10004556_pt1 | contig 20156 bp, 7 predicted proteins | sample TergutEmb28metaG_3_FD_89872 | JGI IMG/M metagenome (GOLD analysis project Ga0123355, IMG submission 89872) | Embiratermes neotenicus P1 segment gut microbial communities from Petit-Saut dam, French Guiana - Emb289 P1 | ecosystem: Host-associated > Arthropoda: Insects > Digestive system > Gut ...
ACCATTTAGTCGCAGACTCCTGAAGATGTTCGTATTAACGGCCGAAACATGTTGAGCATTGAATGAGTATTGAATATATAATAAAATAAGTGGCATCAAGTTGGTTTCTCTTTACTCAACTATTGTCACAAACGTTTCTAAGGAATTATTCCGTTATTTATGTGAAGGGCCTGAGAAAAATTACGAAAATTAAATCACGATGAAGTACATTCGAGTCAAGTTTCTAATACAGGAATTCCAGATAATGCAGTAGGAGCGTTAACTACTCCCCCGCGACTTTCGGCAGTGATACAGAGGAAAGCTGCCCTCATATTTTATCAGTGTTTCGTATTGAACGTAGTTGGTTGAATTTAATGGTTGCGCTCATTTGCTCATAGGATTAGAAAAACTTATGTCTAACCTCGTTTAGACAAAAATAAAGTACTCTAAAAGTTTTGATGTATGGTTGACCGTGCATCGTAGTTCACTGTGGATTTATAAATAAAACCTGTGAAATGTTAAACGGTTCTTAGATCAGCCTGATGATGACTGTCACAAGTCGAAACATGTTGCATTAATGTTATACTTAAATGTTGGTTGTGTTGACGGAAACATATTGTAATAAAGTAAATATTCAGATAACACAACGGGATGAATTCCTTCAAATTGTTTTAATAATGGTTCATAAATTTTAGACAAAATTAATATTCTTTCGGTTTGAGATTCGAGTTTCTTAAAGCTGTGTTGTTGAAGATTGAGTTTTCTCGATTGTTACGTCGTGTTTTTGGCAAAGAATTAACAGCCGACAGGTTTCAACGTCCCAGAGGACTCAAGGCTTCATTTTGTCTATGTCTGCCGACTGTCTATTTCCTTTTGAATCCTTTTATTAAACTTTCTCTCTATTGCAAGAAATTATCTTCCTCTGAAAATATATCTAGGCATTTAAAATTTAGCTTATTCAGCAAATGTATCTATCTCACTTTGTTGTTATTCTTGGTAGTATGAGGCTTAAGACAAACCAACATCCATCAGCTTCTCTCAGTGGCTGTTAGGGAGAAAAGAACGCACTTCAAGTAGGAGAAAAGGGAAAGTTCCGTCTGGACTCTGAATGAAAGTAAATTCAGGGTCATGAAGCAAGGTAACATATCTAGAACTGAGGGGGTTACTTCTTTGTAGAGACATTCCTTACCGAATATATTTCAGGGTCATGTGTGGAGGAGAAATCCGACTTCTCATGCAGGGGAGATATTCTACTTTCCACTTTGGTCTAACACTTTAGTTTCTTTTTGTACAGCTTTACATAAGTCAGTTCTCGTACAGACGGTGGCCGTGTGATATTCCGTGCTTTCCTGAGGTAAGTGCCCTTAATTTTGTGCAGGATAATTGAGTTTCATGTTTGAGAATTATTCTTATTTCTACACAACTCGGTCACCCTGCTCTATGTTGGCTGTGATACAATACACAAGTGGTAACGCGGGCATGAACAAACAACTTGTCCATATATAATTTTCTGTAGAAATGACAACCAGAAATTAAGACCGAAACTAAAATACTATTTTTGATATCTGTAAAGAAACTATAAATTCCATCGAAATGAATTATGTATGAGTAGTTGAATGGAATAACTTCTGATATAAAATTAATACTTGCTCGACTATGCTACGGATCTCAACCTAGAGCAGAATAAAATAGTTCGGTTAATTTACAGGGTAATTTCAAAATATTAATAATGAGGGGAAATACCAAAAGATTTTAGGCGATTTGGGGAAATTGCAGGAATCGACTATTAGCTTCATCATGTAGGTCTATCTATCCGTTTGTCTCTGCGTCCGTCGGTATGAAAAATCTCGGTTCCCATCAGACGGACCTTCATGAAATCTGATTTTCGAGAATTTTCTTGAAAATCTGTCAAAAGAACGCAATTTGCATTAAAATGTGATAAAAATAACGGCTACTTTACGTGCAGACCTAAGTGCACTTACGATGACATCTCACTGAATATTTCTTAGAATGAAATACGTCATAGACAGAATTATAGAGCAACTCAAAGCACACCAGTTCATATTCAATAACTTTGTCGATAATTGTGCCGTTTATAAGAAAATGTGAAAAGAATGCTGTGGGGCCAGACATGCCATGGCTGGTAATTTATCAGAGGGTCCGCGCTCTGCATATGAATAACTAAGGTTACAAACACACACTCAGAATAAATAATATCATTGCTTTTCGACGACAACAATTGTTCTGCGAACGTACCTGAATGTTACGTTTGTTAAAATTACGGCAGAAATTCGACTGTTACTGGCTACTTGAAACAATTAGGGTACGGACGCAATGCAAGCTTGTTGCTTGGATCTTAGCTGGGTAGCAGGTGCATAGAGGGAATTATATTTTCATAAAAAAAACCCGAAAATTATACAGACTCCGCCCTAACCCCTTTAAGCGGCCGTCTGCATAATTTTCTTGTTGTCTATGAAAACATAATTCCCTACATGCACCTGCTACTCATCTAAGCTCCAAGCAACACTCTTGCGTTGCGTCCGTACCCTACGACTGTGTGCAGAAAGGCTTTCCATGTAATTTTATTAAACCTCGTGAAGAAGGGAGCAAGTGGCTGCATACAAAATTTTGATGCCAAACTCACGTAATGAAGCAAAACCAAGCAATTAATAGGAAAACTAAACGTTTAACACGTAGCACTGTGTTGTAGAACTATTTCCGAAATATGAGTTGGCACTACAGTTTTGTAAATGATATAATTTGCCTTTCATTATTACTCCATGGACCGGAGTCCTTCCTGAAAATTTAATCCGTCCTCAGCTAGTCAAGAAATTCCCCGAATTTTATTGAATCTGCTGGTTCATTCCCGCGCTTACACGTGCCCGCCACCTGTCCCTATCCTAAGCCAGATCAATATAGTCCATCCCCCCCTTCCTGAAGATCCATCTTGATATTATCCTCCTATCTACGCTTGGGTCTTCCAAGTGGTCCATTTCCCTCAGGTTTCTCCACCAAACCCTATATGCAAATCTCCTCGCCCCCAAACGTGCTACGTGCCCCGCCCATGTCAGACAAATATTTGCCTACCCGGACTCTGCTATAGGTTTCATTCATATTATTAGCCTTACCAGTTTCATGGGTATACCAAACTCAACGAGAGTATAAAAAAGTTCTACCTCCTAACTGAATCACAGGTTTTTTGAAATCTATAAACAGCTGATACACTCTCTCGTTGTATTCCCATTTTTTCTCAAGTACTTAACGAATGCAGAATATATGACCAGTAGTTAACCTGTTGTGTCGAAATCCACACTGATGATCCCCCATAATTTTCACTTCATTTGGAGTTAACCTTGACGGCAGGATATTGGAAAAAATTTTGTACGTAGTTGACAAGAGTGGTATGTACCTTTAATTACTACAGTCTGTTTTATTGTTGCACCGTGCATTTCGTAGAGTCATTTAATTAGCATACCAACTAATGCACATACATAAAATTTCACATTAAAACACTTAAAATCGCTCCGACATGTTTCGATCCCAAGATCATCTTCAGGGAGCTATACAGTTCCTTGCTAAAGTCACATTTTAAAAACACTCACTGATAAATTTCCTTATATTAACAGGGTGTTGTGGCAGCATGTCATTGTGTAAGAGTACGTTGCTGAGAATGCGCCTGACTATGGGTGTGCGTCGTGCGTCGTGTGGGAGTGTGCAACCAAATCACCCTTCTCATCCTTTGCTAAATTAGTTCTAGACTGGCAACCTTTGTTAAAGACATTGATGCCCCTCTGCAAGTCCCTAATAATTTTATCTTACCGTTAGATTCAAGTTTCTCAATTTTGGCTTTCAAATATTCCTTATTTTTGTTCCTGAAGTGTCCTCTAGCTTCACGTCTTACATTATTTAGATTATCTACATTACTTTGGTTTGGATCCCGTAATCACTTTATTTTAGCCTATTTCCTTTGATCTAAAGATCATGAACATTCTTCATCAATCCATGGTTTCGCGACTTCAATTCACACCGATGTAGTTTCTCATAAAAACTATCTTTTGAATCATCACTTCTCTCCTCACTTGGTGCATGCGAATTCAAAACAATGATAATATATCTGCGACCTCTCAGAACTATATATGACATATTATCACCAGTAAATTCTACCCTCTTTAACTGTTGATACTCTTCTGTGGTGTACAAAAAATCTCGTTCCCAATTGATTATTTTCGTTTCCTCTTCCACTGAAAGAAAATGTAACCCCCGGTCTTACACTGCCCCTTTTCCCATCTAACTTTACCTACACCCAATAGATCTAATTAATTTGCCTACCTACCTGTTGAATGCTTTCAATTTAATACCCGAAAGAAATCTCTTGTAAATTTAGGTCTCGAATAGTATAGTAACCTGTTTATTTTTTTCTAATGTGTACCTCCTTCAGTGGAGAGAAAAAGGTAACTTTTTTGCGATCAAAATGGCTTGACAAGCGGAAATGGAGTTTATATACTAATCATAAAATAAAATAAGAATATATCTCTCGTAGACTTAGATTTAGAGTGATTTTCCTAAATTTAACCAAAATTCCATAAAAGTAGCCGGGTCACATGTAAAAAAGCGTGCAGTAGGACACGATATTAAGTTACAATTTCTTCTGTTTCTGCTTGTGATTCATGCAGTGGATGACCAAACAATTCTTACATATGAAGAACTTCGGAGATAACTGTGGGCACTTTCAGATAAACATTTGCTGAATTACATTAGAATGTGTTTTCGATGAACCTCTCTTGTGTTGCAGCTGCTGTTCTCAGTATATATGTGAATATATTATTAAAATGTGCATAATTAATTATATTCATAAATACTGTGACAGAAATACAAAGGGGTTAATATGGTGGTAATTTCCCGTCTTGAACTTTACTACCTATGCACTCTTTTGTATTACTGGAAAACAATTTCTTATAAATTTTGACGTTTTGCTGACCGTGCATATCAGCATATTTATCTCAGTAATTAACCAACTAGATGCACAAAATTTTTGTTTTACAATAAGTTTATTTCATGCCTCTACATGTTTCGAGCACATGTGCATCAAGTTGGTTAATTACTGAGATAAATTTGTTATAAATTTCCTACATGTCGTGTAACTACAGACTGAATTCAATGCTAATGAATTTTCTTAAGTGCAACAGTACTGACCCCATTTTAGAAAGTAATATTAATATAAAATTTATTTCTAAAAGACGTAGATAAAAGTAGACCAATTATCATACGCTTCACAATTCAGTTCAATTCGATTTTGTTTAATTACATGTTAAATAACTTAATGGTTAGATAAAAAACAGCATTTATACAAAAAAACGTACCTACATACATGCATACGTACGTAGGTACGTACATACACTCACACACAAAATACATGAACAAAGAAAATTATTTCAAAACTAAGTATTGTAGTAAAATTAGTTAAATAGAAATTTAAATTCGAAATGAGGAAAGAGTATCACGTTATGCAAACTGCAAATTCACTTTCGACAAATAATAAGGCAGATTAATAATATGTTATTTTTGGAATTACGGACAAATTTCTACACCTTGCACGGTGCAGATGGACCGATGAAATGAATTGGCGGTATCGTTAAATGCTTAAGTGGCCCCACATATAAAATCGGAAAATACAAAGAAATTACAAAGACTTATCCATGTTAGGCAGGATGAGGCAAAATGGTTTGCAGTGTTGAGAGTTTTGAATCTGAGAACGAGAAGTGATATTATTAAAGAGGCATCTTATCAAATGACAGGCTCTGAAATTAAGGTTACTGAAAATTTAGGATCTACTACATTCAATAACACATTGGAAATTAAGAAACAGAACCGTTCAAAATATTTAAATCCATTTCAATATACTGTGAACGTAATGCGCGTATTTAAACCGCACCCCCCCCCCCAAAATAGGGAAAGGAAAGGGGGGTTTTTACCCCCCCCCCCCCCCCCCCCCCAAATTGGGGAAAGAATTGTCATTTTAACAAAGGCATTCAGTTAAAATTTGCTTCGAATCGCTTGTGTATGTAATACAGACTTACCAAAAGTAACAAAACCAAAAAATTATGGATAGTACTGTATAAAGACCTCTCGTGCATTTGAAGGTAACGATCTCAAAATTTTCTACGTAATTTTAAGTAGAAAAACCTTTTACTTGCATTCGGAAAGTTCCAGGTTAAAATATCGCTCAGCATACTAACTGTGCTGACTGAGGCTTTCTTATTGTCTTTAGTATATCCTGCCAAATATTGAAACAGTAAGTCAAATCAAGCTACGCCAACCTCCTTTCAAGTCCTTTCGGATTAACTATTCACGTATCGCAAAATCCTTGCACTCTGGTTACTCCCATCTGCCGACGGAATTAAAGAAAGAATAAAAAAATAACATGTGCTTGTAACTGCCTGTCTTACTAATCTGATTCAGGAGTTCTGTTAGAAAAGGAAATGGCTGCTTGCTCCTTCTCTGTTTTCGGTCTTTTATTTTACGACTGTGTCAGTATCTTAGATTATGTTTCACATGGTAGATGGTTTGCCTGATTGGTGATTTATAAGTTAGAAATCATTCTTAAGGAGAAATGGTTGCTTAAACTTAATCGACATATTAGTCCGGAATTATCTTGGAGGGAGTAAGAAATTCCACGAAACAGTAGTCGCAAAAATCGGTGATTTGGTCGAGAATTACAGGTCACATCCTGCGTTCAAACTACAGTATTTACGCCACGATAATCTGCTGTAGCTCCTTACTGCTCAGTAGTGTATTTGGTAATTTAAGTTCACAGTTGCCCTATGTTACCTAGCCTGATGTATAAATTGTATCAAAACCCGCAGGAATATGAGAAGTAGCTGCCTAGACAACAAAATAATTTCATGGAGCGTAGTAATTTAGAAGCTTACAGTTCCTCAGTTCGTCAAAAAATCCCAGCATTTTATGGAACCTAAACGTTCATTGCCGTTTGCACAGTTGCCCAGTGCCCACCACTTGCCTCGATTCTCAGCCAGATCAATCCAATCCACACCCTCCCAACCGATTTCTTTAAGATCCATTCATATATTGTATACCATCCGAGCCTAGGTCTTCTAAGTCTTCTCTTTCCCTCAGGTTACACCATCAGAATCCAATACTACGTTCCCCATACGTACCCTACGAGGATCCCATTACATATTTGTTGATTTCATCAGCCCGATAATATGTATTAAACTCTTCTCTGTGCAATACCCTCCACCCCAGACGTATTTTCCATCACCCTATTCTCGAAAACACTCTGTCCGTGTTCCTCTCAATAGGAAAGATCAAGTTTCACAGCCATATCAGACAACAGGCACAATTAGAGTATTGCATGCTCTGAACTTTATATTTTTAGAAAGCGGAAGTGAACACAAAAAATTCTGGCCTGAATGGTAGCAAGTGTACCCAGATTTCGGAAGTTCCTGAATGCAGAATTCATATGTCAGTGTTGTTCCCGCATAACTGAACTTTTCCATATTTTCAGAAGAATTTTTGCCTAAAATTGTGTTCTGATTTTATCCTGCATTCTGCTCACAAGACAAGAAAGTAAACATAGCGTTCTCAACAGTTACTTCCAGACCATTCTCCTTAACTAGCAACCAATAAAGCTTCTTTTTTATTCTTTATAGGCCTACATTATAAGATCTGCGAACGGAAAATAACAATATTTTGTACTTATCTTCCTTTGAATGTCTTCTAGCTTCGCCTATTGTTTAAAATATTTCCTTCTATCCATTTTACACTTTCACCAGTAAAATGACTCTAATTTTGTGGTCTATTCCACACTACATGTGGACTTCGAGGAAGAACGTAATACGAGAAGAAACCAGGAGAAATAAATTAAGGAAGAAAAGAGCTGAAGAAGCAGGAACATGGGAGGGTAAGTTCAAAAAGAAAATTTCTATGCCTTGTCTATTCCATGCTTCCTTCCATGCATGTGCGAGTCAGCCATAACTTATCCGGGCAGAGAGACGCTAATGGTCACCGGGCCACGCCTAACCTCGTTCCCGCCAATCTCTGAGGCCAGTTCCCCCACAGAGACTCAGCAGACAAGACCCAAGGTCCTCAGGGCTCTTTACTGAAAGATCAATACTTGCTGCATCCGCCACCACTGGGCCTGCGCGGTTCAAACTATAATGGCTGCCAGGGATGTTGTTTTTAGAACCCACGCCAAGGGAGGAAGAAGTAAGACATCATGTATCCAAAATGGCCGTTGATAAATCCTTGTTTTCTTGCTGGCTTCTCCGGAAAAATAAATGCTATCTAAAGCTTCCCTCATCTGCTGCAAAGATTATTTCCAAATCAGTTGTTACGTACATCTGACTAGACTAGAGTTGGGAAAAGTAAGTTTATGGTAACTGAGTACAGAGCGAAGTCGCAAATTAATTCTGAAACATCAGAATTATATTTAACAAATTACAACGCCAGGGTAATATTTGTGATGGGATATATGATAAAACTAACGTTCCTGCCAACAGCCATGCGTCTCAAAAACACGTGAATTTAAATTTCCAATAGTTATATTAATGAACGTGTTGTGTGCATCCAAAAATTTATGTATCATTTCTGCATTTATAATTCAGCCGGTGTCGCTCAATTGATAAAGCAAATAAATAATCATATTTCGAATCCTGACAGAGGCCAGATAATTTTCTGTTCTTTAATAGAGCCGGGTCCGCTCTTGGCTCCACAAAGCCAATTGAAAGATAATTGCTCATTGACCAATGAGCAATTATCTCTCAGATGAATCGGTAGGGAATACAGCCACCACCTCAATTTCATCTGGTGCCCTCGTTAAGTATGTGTGAGATTCACTTCGAATTCCCATACACCTTTGTACTACGAAGAGGAATAACTTTCCTTTGCAGTTTTAGTAATGTTGGACGGAATACGCAATATTCATCGGCAAGTTTGAAAATGCATACAAATGCTTTTCTTTCTATCCATTCTGGAAATAGAGTTGTTCGGCGACGTAATGGCCAAATTCAGGAATGTGTTCTGCAGTTCGGTGGAGCAAAACTTTTTTAATAAGCTTTATTTCCTTTCGACACAGCTATAAAAGTTCCACCTTATATTTAAGGTACCTCTGAATAATATTTTCTTTCCAACTCGCTTTTATTAGCACTATTTCAAATATTTGCAATAACAATTACGTTTTAAGGTTATTAAAACACCTGTTCGCAATGTCCGCCGACATACTGTGTGCAAGCTGCCAACCTTTAGGCCATCAAATTTTGGCACTGCATGAATCGCAGTTCGTTTCTGATACCAAAGTCGGCTTCATGTATGTCCTCTACTCCTGATGGCCTTCCTCTGGTTAAACACCATGACACGGTCTCATCGCCATACAGCTTCATAGGAAGAAATCTGCTGGGTTCAAGTCGGATGACCGAGAGAGTCAAGCCACCGAAATGTTTCTCCCAATAAAAATTTCTTAAAAATGTTTGTTCTAAAATTTATTTGAATCTCTGCCGAAATTTGGAGATCCGCCTTCATGTTTGAGCCACATTCTTCCTCTTGTTGCACGAGGCATATCTTTTAAATAGACAATTAATATATTCACCAGAAAATTTCTGAAATACGGAACAGTAAAACGGCTTGCGATAATATATGGTACAATCAGTTTGTTGCCTAAAAATCGACACAACATATTAACGGAAAACATTGTTAAAAATGGCACTGTTCTACCTTGTTCCCATACACCAGTGCACAAGTCTGAGAATTCCTTTTGTTTGTGAGACCATCCTGGATCAGTTATGCCTCATCCGTGAAGAGAATATCAGGCAAAACTTGTAGCTGTGGTCATAGCTTTTACAAAATTGCTGACGATTTGTTTGATCTCGCTGGAAAATGAGTTGTGCTGTTTGAGAGTGATAAGGTTAGAAATCGTCATGGTGCGAAATTCTTCATACATTTGTCTGTGCATCACCAGTCACCCTGGAAATGCTGCGTGTCCATGTATTTGGTGCCAGAACATCAGCTTCTTCACATCTATGTTCTTCACGTTATATATTCGCTCAAGGGAAGGAACCGGTCACACTCAGATTTTTGAGCACGTATTCGAATGCTTCGCGATGAAGTGTTTTGCTACATGGGAAACTTAGCTATTATTCAACCACAGATGACTTAGGATTTCCGTTGCACAAACCGTACGAGAAATGCATGTCGCCATATCTTTCGTTTACAAAAGTGTTGAGCCTTTTGCTACCCCACGGTACAACCACAATCAACAGTCACAACCAGTAGCCACGACGGTGCACAATCAGAAATTTCACCAAGTTAGAACAGTGCCTGCTCGCTTTACTACAGCTTAACTTGACAACGGTGTCGGAAAAAAGCTATACCTTTGGAAATCTTTGGCGCCAAATGACCACAGAACATCATCCTGAAATTTGTGTATTAAATCTAGAAACACAATATATATTCATAGATGGAAGGTCAATATTCAATAATAATGAATCAGAGAAATTATAATGTAAGGATGTTCAGCGAATTGATCTAGCTCAGAACTGCGTTCTTCTGGGTTATTACTCAGCGAGTAGTTGTAATTTCTCACCGACGTTTCGGGCCTAACTATCTGTCCCTTTTTCAAGGTCTCTTGAAGATGGGCCCTAAAGTTTGTTCCGAAATGTCCATAAGGAATTACCACTACTCGTTGCGTAAAAACACGGAAGAACGCGGTTATGTTCCTCTTCGTGGCGGAAGCCTGAAATCACGCATAATCTAGTTCAGAATAGGAGCTATTAGCGTACTTTCGTACTTACGGACATGAAATATGGGTTATATGGAGAGGAGGGAGCGGAGTGTCTTGACCAATTGAAATTACTTTAGCTTCTGAAGAAGGACTCTACTGTCTGCAGTTTATGTTTGTGAAACTTGATTGTTAGGCCTCTATTTGAATAAGAGCCTTAGGGTTTACATTTATTTTACTCTAAATTATACTAAGAGGAGGTAAAGTTCAGAATAACTTCTACCAGCTTATCTATACACTACATTCCAATTTTCGGCTATAATAGGACTAAATAAAAAGCTTTTCCTTAGCGATAACTGCCATAGGTCAGAAGATAAACCTGTCTAGGAACGTGAGAACCTTCACTCCCAGTTCTTCTACACCTTCTAATAACAGTATGAACTACTAAATTGACAAGTACAATTTCTATAGACATCAGTTTTGGAACATTTTAATCCTGTGGCAATTTGTTATTTATCATTCAGTAAGCGGAAACACGATACTCTCTAATATTAGGTATTTGAATTATACTCGTAGTCTTGTACGAAACTTACCTAGGCCTAATAAAAAAGTGCGGCTAGAACAGTTTTAATTTTGACCAAAACACGAGAAAAGAGGCATAAATGTGGAACATACAATGTATCTGAAAATAACAGCTCTAGGTAATTTTGACGTTTTGCTGACCGTGCAGCTCAGTATATTTATCTCAGTAATTAACCAAATTGATGCACAAAATTTTTTTTTACAATAAGTTTATTTCATGCCTCTACATATTTCGAGCACATGTGCACATCATCAGGAGGTAAAAATTGTATTACACAGCCTCTGGTATCATCACACCTATTGGTGTGATGATACCAGAGGCTGTGCAATACAATTTTTACCTCCTGATGATGTGCACATGTGATCAAAATATGTAGAGGCATGAAATAAACTTAATGTAAAACAAAAATTTTATGCATCAAGTTCGTTAATTGCTGAGATAAACCCTAGGTAAATTAAGACAATGTAACTTCTCCGAAAATTACACAGACTTGTTTCGGTCAGTTTTTGTACATTGTTGCTTAATACAAGAGCATGGCGCCTGCTCACATCATTTCTTGATATTTCACTTTGACAGAGATAGAAAAATATGTATTTATGTATGGACGAATATTCATTACATAAGAAAGTGCACAGTTTATCAATAAATATAAAACTCCACCTAAACGGAAAATAGAACCAATATCCCATGGACACGTATGAGTGAATTAGCCTAACATATGGCTTTTTAAAACGGACACATTTTACTTAAACCAGGACAGTCAGAAGGATATGTCACACAAACACAATTTAGTGGCAATTAGAAAATTTATGTGTTGTTTATAGTTACATATAAGTCAGTCTGTGGCGTTAGCTGATAGCGGGTTGATTTATTACGGAAATAAGCACATTTTATGGAAGAAATTTACACATGTGTTGGCAAATATCTTATTCTGCTAATAAAATGACATTCACTCGGTACTCAATTTGTGGTCCACTTGTTACTTTCAATACTATTCAACTTTTAATAAGCGAAATAATAAATAAATAATCAAGATATGAAATTTACTAGAAGTTCCAAAATTTGTAGACCTTCTTCCCCACTCGTTTAAAGAACTTTATAGCAAACAAAAGCAAATCTATTCAAAGATTCGTTTTGTATCTCACATGAAGCATTTTTTCCATTAAAAAAATTCTTCTGTTGTTAAAGGGAAAAAAGTCTGTTTATTGCAAGTCTGGCAGGGGGACATTCACATAAATATGTGCATAAAATGTAGATTTTGCCAGTGGCTGGACGGAATAAATAGATGCTCAAACAAAATAATTGTTGTAACTTATATATCTACTTATGTTTCACAGGTTTTTAGGCCCTAGTCGTTAGTATGGCTAGAAGAACTTTACATGTTATGAGCGACATTATTTATTTAAAAATAAACTAAAATTATAACAATTCTAACAAAGACGTTAATTACAGGATCTGTTGCCAAACTGGTCCGTATTGTGATTGTTGTTAGCACGTATATTAAACCACTAAAATTTAAGAGATCATTAAGTCTAAAATTCGATTGAGGAAAATAACTTAGTTTTCAAGGATCCATACGCTTTGGGAGCCTTAGCTGACAAAAATTGTGCATTTATAAAAATGTTTTAATTTTTTGGACGGAGGCTTTAACATGCAAGGCCTTACCGCCTGACTTACACCTTAACATATCTGTGGTAGTGTAAATGTATATTTCTTGTTTAAATGTTTTGCATGCATAATTTATGTGTGAAGTTTGTGTGGTTGCCAGAAGATGCAGTGACAATTTCGCTATGGATTATTTTTATTATTGTGGTGTAATTCAGGCGTCTTCTTAAAAAAACCGATTATCAAATTTTTCTATTAAATCTCAGTAATTTAGCATTTCTTTCGCGGAAGTTATACATAAATAATTTTTTTTTATAAATGCGTGTCATATTTGAAGGGCTGGAAAAAATTCCCTTGTTGAGGATTTCGCCTTCCAACATATGAAGCTTCGTCAGTGATAATAAGAATCTAAAGTTGCGAGGCCAAGCCGTGAGAACTCACACGCAATATCACACACCACAGGAATGTACAAGCCAAACTGCTGTGCAAGCCACAAAACACGCAAAACATGCAAATTGTTGCCTCAAACACGCGAGCTAGCAAGAGTATTAATACATAAATTGTCGATATAAGAATCATAATTTTGTCATGCCAGTAGGTGTAACATATAAACCTGACCGTTTAAAATTACTAATGCCAAGGCGTGGGCCCGCTTGGATACAAAGCTGTTCACCTACACTGAAAATTGCAGGATTTCATGCAATCATAAATTTTCGTTACGGCAATCATCAAAGCTCACAAGTGATCTCGATTTTGAGACAAGTGAATAAAATTTATAACCACGGTAGCAATTTCTGTTAGATCCGTCGTGCCTCTCTCATCTACAACGAAGTTCTGTTGAGTGCCCTCGTCACATCAGGCTTCACGAGTCCAGCGTTTAATATTCTAGGCACTTACAAAGGAATATCAATTATCTTAAAGGTCTGAGCCTAATATTTACGTATTTCCCCACTCCTCATCCTTGCTAGAACCGCCTTTTGGTCATTCTAATTTTATTAAGGGGATTCTACAAACTAACAGGTTTCTACTATATAAACAAACAAATAAATAAATAAATAAATAAATAAATAAATAAATAAATATGTGTGTTCTCATGGTTCTCAGAATTCTGACATCAGTTCCCTATAATTGGCTCAATATGCAGGAATCCGATAAAAGTAACAGAAAATCCTTATTCCATTGCACAGGTTTTGCTACTGAATGATACGAAGAAGCAATGTTACTGAAGACGTCACTTAAATTAATGTAAACATTATGCAATAACACATGGCGTCAAAATGCAGACGACTATAACATTTTGATTTATGCTTAGTCTAAGAAAAAAAGAAATTATCTATCTGTATCAGAATTACGAATTTGTCCTCAAAATTCATCACAGAGAAGTTCACTGTCTTGTGGCTCACTCACTTCACCTTGCACGAAGAACACCATAGCTACTGGCTGATGACGCCACGATGAATTGCCTTTGTGTTTTTTCTGTGTAAGTATAAGTTCCTGCTACACTACGATCCCCTTTCATTCGACTCCACTAAATATCTAAGTTTCTTCCCTTTATAATTAATTCGTAAACTGAAGAGGCTTAAAAAAGGAGAAAAATTCAGTGCCAGAAGCTTTTATCGTCGACAGAATTTCTTCATCCTAAAGTTCGAATCTTAAAAAAACATATAAAAATTTGTTATTACAAAATGTTGGTTAGGTGAGTTTAATAAGTACAGCAAGACACCCTAAAGATGGCTCAAACAGAGGGAGTGATAGGAAAACAGGATCCAGTTAATGGAGCAGAAACGTGGTGGTTGCATTAGGATATTCCATTTCATCAGCAACTTTATGAAGCAATAGTAATTAATTCTTTATACTTAACCACGGCTTCTAGAAGACCTACGCTGCTGTCCGCAACCTTAAACTTTCCTTTGGGTATTACACGTTAAACAAAACACGAACTGCTAATTTTAATTAAAACGTCCACGTGTCTTTAAATATTAGCTTACATTAATTTTAACCTTACGAGCCAACATTATTATTATTAATATTATTATTATTATTATTATGTACTTTGTTTTCTAAAAATAAATATTTTGCTATTATAGCTAACTGATACCGTCTTCTTACTTCAGAGGTCACGTGGTACCGGCCCTCTATATTTGCTAACTCTGTGAAATAAAATAGATTTCGGAAGAGAAATATCTGGAGAACAAAACAAAATCTTTTTGCTTTTCAATTCGCTGAAATTCCTTGAAATATGAAAATAACACCTAAATAATTTTACACAGTAGCAAATGGTCGGCGGTATAAAACAAATAAAAAGCTTCTCACTTTGTTTAGCCTAGTATCATTAAGGCCGTGAATTCAAAGTAGTAATATAATGTTCATCAGATTACATTTTCTTAGTATAACCTAACTACCTCCAAGACCATTAAAGTATATCAGTGTACAAGTTATAAAACTTGTTGCACCTTTCAAGCCCAGACATTGTATCAAGTACAAAGGAGATAAGTAACATCTTACTTGAAGCAATACAACAAAGAATTCAAGTAATATTTTTTTTATGTAAGCGTGCTGTGGCTTTCTCGTTATTAATGCGAAATTTAAAAATAAAAAGCAAAACTAAAACATGCCGGTGGGCACTGACGGTTGTCACGGTTTTGTAATTTAACTCTTGGAAAACCTTGAAGTTGAAATACGGTTAACCTCCTGTCCGACTTGTAGCGCTTTATTTATTTATGTTGATGATAGCACTGTCTAAGTTCCCTTCCTTTCGTCGTTGCTAGTGGCCAATAAAAAAAACCCTTGACATGGAGTTTTAATTTGTATTCTGAACCCTATCCAATTTGTAATGATTTAATAAAACCTATCATAAGCTTTCGTACAATGGTTCTCTGATTTTGCATCACGTAGCCACAACGGTTTGTTGTGACCTTTCGGACAAGCATGCAACTAACACCCACATAAAAATTTTTAAACTTTATTCTTAATATCATATTAACTACAGAATGTCACAAATTTAAAGTACTGTGTTACTATTATTCTCGATATTTTCTTGCTGCTGACACATTTCAATATGCAGGCACGTTCGAACAAAAGTATCTAACTTGGGGTTTGTAAAATTATCTGTTAGCATGGATTTATACTTTGTTCCTAATATCACAATGAAATAGATTAATAAAGGCAAAATTTTGATATCATAAGATATTATTATATGTTTTAACCCAGACAAATTAATTTAAAGAAATTGAATTTCTACACTAATATAATCTTTACCTCTGCAATAGCAGCGTTCTTTTGTGGCCTCTTTCAATGCCTACAAACTCTAAGAGTAATTGAGCTTCACCGCGATCAACTTGCAATTTAATTTTCTAAAAATGTGCACGAAAATGCTGTGCTTTAGCTTGCTTGCACTACCATTTCAATTTCTTTCCACACTATACTAATTACAGGCTAAACTGACTCATACAAAAAATTCTTATTTTAAGAACTAAGAAGTGGGCTTCCTATGGAAAGGTTCTGGGCGCTAAGAGCTAAACTCAAAATACTGGATAAAAAATTTGAGGTTTAAAAGCTGCTGAAATGTATATTGTGCCTACTGTTCGGGTTATGACGAATTGTATTTTGGTAAGATATTTTCGAAGTTTCGGAAGAATTACTGTGTCCTGCTTAAGGTCTATAATTCCCTGCAACGTCTAAAACCATCAATATGGCCACACGTGTTTACAGAAAGGATTTCTATGTGTTTTTTTTTAACGGATCTGACTTGTATTTTAATTCGTGTAATTATGCTCTTATGGAGCAACACCTAGGCCTGTGTTGGTTATCTAATGACTGTAAAAATTTTGTGGCTTGTTGACACCTAATGTGGGATGTTGATATGTGTATGAATTTGAAGAGCAAGAGAGATGTATGTTTTGCAATAATTCAAGGAAATAGTATGACAGCTTAGGTGCAAAATAAAGACTTCAAACAGTCACATTCGCACTAGCCATTATCAGCTGGTTTTTCGGTGAAAAGGTCTCAATTAAATCTTATGTTTATTGGACCGTGCAGCATTGTAATATTTGAAGAATAAAAGACCAACTTGATGGTAGCCGTGTTGCGGCACAGCTTCAGCCTGTAACACGGATACCACTCCAACCCAACCACACCGAAACTCCAACACACATCGAACCAAGAACAATACGACTGATGTGGCAATTCAACAGAATAGTCGCAAGCTCCTGATGATGGATATATTAATCTCAGAAGCATATTGAGTACATAAGAAGTGAAATAAAATAGCAATTGACATCAAGTTGGTCTTTTATTCTTCAACTGTCTCAATTAAAATTGACTCAAAATAGAGGCAGGTTACGGTTTTGATAAACTGCAATTTCAGAAGTTAAACCTCCAATTTTCTGTATTTCATGATTCACTAGATTCGTGCACTGTTGTAAAAGAATGCAATTTTTCTTTGATAAATTTAAAACACGCTACCAATTAAGTGACGGATTGGATGCGTAGCTCTGCGCATGCCTAGCCTCAGCTCTGGGTGGTTGCGAATGGTAAATTTCACACCCTGGCCGTTTTATCCCGGAGAACAAGACCAATAGCGTTCATTCAGTAGCGTCATTAGGCTTGTAGAAGACAAAAAATAATTGTGCCTGTTGTGTTCCGGACATTTCCTCGGTATTGCAGCCTGTCGAGTGCTCGCTATACCGGATCAGTTGTTCAATTTGCTGTAGGAGTTTCGTAACTCTTTCTGCCGTCATGAAAGAGAAGATATGTTTGTATGCGCTTAGCATGACGTAAGATTCAGGAGTGAATGAAGCGTAGGTGGGGCAATAATATGTCCTTCAGGGTTCGGTGAAAGATTGGCAAGTGTCAGTCAGACTAACCTTTATTCATCCGGGCGTCGTCAGAAAACAAATTGGAGTGGCAGCCACGAGAACTTCATGTGGTGGCGCCATGAGTAACAGAAATATTCTTATAATAATAACCAAGGAGATGCACTATCTCTGAAATTGATTTTGGTATAGATCTCTACATGTTTCGGACAGCTTTAGTGTCCATCATCAGGAGTCTATTACTGTATACACAGCAACAGGTATATGTCATACTGGTAATGTCGACTGTCTGCTAGCGAGGTCATGACCTTGCTAGCAGACAGATGATGGACACTAAACCTGATCGAAACATGTACAGATCTATACCAAAATACATTTGAGAAATAGTGCATCTCATTGGTTTTAATTATAAGAATATGCCACGATGCACGGCCCTCTGATTGTCAAAAGAGTAACAGAAACTTATATGAAGAACTTACGGCAACTACATGCCTCAAAATGCTTCAAAAATGTAAGAAAACATCCAAAAAGCCTGTCAAGCTCCTATGATATGCTTTTCCTTTAAACTCTGCAATAAAAATAGTGATGGTTTTAGTAAGTTCTCTGAATAACCTACTACAGCTCTAGTCCTAAAGCGCATAAGTGATTATTATAATGACAGCAGGAAATATGGGAAACAGTTCCTACGTATTTATCGCATAAACCTTCTGTAATTTAGGAAATGTGATGTTTGGGTCCGGGAGAGCGTAGTCGGTGTATTGATTAATCTACGCGCTGGGCGTTCAATGAATCATGGTTCGATTCCCAGCGAGGGATAAGAGATTTTTCTCTTTTCCGATTATTACAGACATCCCCGGTGCCCTCTTAGTATTAGGCCTATATATAGTAGGCAGTAAATATTTCTGTCTCCAGGGGCGAAAAGGCTTGTCCGTTAAAATTACTTCCCAGTTTAACGTAGTGAAGAGGTTAAGGATGTTTGCAGCTGTACTTTAGTACTTCCGTATACCTTTTTGGCGCACACAGAGACAATAATGTGTTTAACTAACCCTATGTGCTACAAGCTTACAAAATACATTTAGTGTTTGGTCGTTGTAGGTCTTGTGTAAGTGAAATTCGTAGTAAGAGCCTTCACCCTTTACTTTGTACACTTTCGTCACAATGGGACGACTACCCTAAAAACCTTACCAGTGGACCTAAGTGCCCCCACACTTCTCGGCCTAGGAACGGAAAGAAATCAACTTTTCCTTTATGTTCGGAATGTTAGACAACAAAGTCAAAAAAATGTAGATTTACTAAGCGTGACGTAACATCGTCACAACTCCTTGCAACTGAAACATGAGCTTGTGCCTCTTTGTGCTGGTTGCGTAATTTTCACATCAGAACTCCAGGTACCAGAGACCGTAAATTAGATTTAACCTCGATATTTCTCACCGTCGGCGTTCTCAGACACTTCCCAACTTGGGCAATTTCACTTTACGGAATTTCAGACTTAACACAATTTTAAACAAAGTATAAAATTGAAGAAATAACGTCCCCGAAATATGCCGAATATTTATTTGCGGGAATGAGATCGCAGTGGGACGAATTTGACGGAAGACCGCTAATGGGCGAAAGCACAGACGGCGAGGCCGTCGTGTTGGGTTCGATCAGGCTTCAGAGTATTGGCGATTGGATTTAACTGGGCTTCCTTATATGTATTCATACAGTTGATAATGCACTAAAATTTGGGTTGGACAAAATTTGACTTTCTCCCGTCCTTCCGGAAAGTAACTATTGCGTAAGTCAGATAGTGCCTATTATACATGACAAATGTTATGTGCACACGTAGGTACAAGCCGTCTCCAAAAATGGTAAGCCTAACAAGCACGTTCTGTTATTTTTTTTTTTTTGTTTCAGACAAAACCTAACTACAAGTTATATTGCGGATGGTATCCTAATTTGGACTTTTACAGTCAGTAATCCTGTTATCATGACAAATTTGCAAGACTTTCCGGGATTACTAGCACGACAAAATCCCGAACTGTAATATTTAGCTTGGCGTTCTTCTCAAGTTTAAAAAAAAAGAACCTTTCTCACATAGTGCAGTTATTTATCTTAAATGATTCTCAGAACAAGCAGAGGTTATGACCCATCTCCTTGCACGGTATAAGCGACTGGTCCTTTGGATTGAGACATTCTTTAATGCAGAAAATAATAAAAGTTATATATACAATTTAAAGCAAATTCGGCTTTAGAGTAATTAATAAACAAAATGTCAATATTCCATCTTAAGATTGTAAACATGGGCCAACTACTTGCACTCTTTTATGTAATTAAAATGTTTATTTACATAGAATACTTTAAAACATAAGACTTAGTTTAAAATTTGCTAAAACTCCTACATGTTTCGGTCATAACTTGACCATCCTCAGGGAGTGTAAAAATTCCTGTAATGAAGTTGCTA
>Ga0123355_10004557_pt1 | contig 20152 bp, 12 predicted proteins | sample TergutEmb28metaG_3_FD_89872 | JGI IMG/M metagenome (GOLD analysis project Ga0123355, IMG submission 89872) | Embiratermes neotenicus P1 segment gut microbial communities from Petit-Saut dam, French Guiana - Emb289 P1 | ecosystem: Host-associated > Arthropoda: Insects > Digestive system > Gut ...
ATAAAATATAAAAAAAATTACCCTATATATATATATATATATATATATATATATATATATATATATTTAACTACTGAGTACTGTATTCTATTTCCCTAAAATGGTTCAATGCCAAACTGCAACATGATGGAAAAGTTCTGTGTACTTTGATGGCTGACTGTATGAATGGTGTTTTGCAACACACTCTTCAAAGTATGCTTTCAGTATGGATATTACATTTTTATCCATGACTGTTACACTTACTAATGAATCATGAGTAAAACAAAAATCAGCTGCAGTCATATACTTTATCACAATACTTTTACAGTATGCCAATAACCCCCATTCACAACCTATCCACAAAATTTACAGTAATAGTACCAAATCACAAAGCAGTGTGTTCAGAAGAACACACTGTGAGAAAGCATCTCAGTAAACATAAAATACAATATCACAACAAATTATGCAATTCACCTATTTCAATGAAATTGTACTTTATTTAATTCTGACTATACAGACCTGAATGGTAGAATGATAATGAAAAATGAATTCAAAAGAATGTGCATGGGAGTTGCTGTGACATCATTTAGGATAGTATCTTAGCACAGGACTGGAGGGACTGTGGAAAACCATAAAGAAACCTGTCCAGATTGTGTCATGGCTGATTCAAATGGGGCACTTCCCAAATAGAAGAGGTGATACCATTTGCATTTATTTACTGTATAACAAATTATATCTTACCTCAATGTTGTTTTCTTGGTCTGTAATCACACCATTGTTGTTAGATACGACAGCATCAGTCCCTGCTTCTTGACTACCTGGTTTTGCATCAATCATTTCACTCATCTTCTTGATAACCATCTGTGCTTGCAATGCATCCTACATACAAACATCAAATGACTTAATCACATGCACAAAATCAGTGAACTGAAAAAAAGAAAGAAAGAAAGAAAAAAAGCGGGAATAAATTATCACAGTTACACCTGTCCGGCTCACCTTTTGCACTCATTCACTTTGCGTGTCATACTTAACAGGGACTAACGTGGTTTGAGTGTTGTGAAATTAGTAAGGTAGAACAATTTAGACAATTTATGTTTAACTGATAATCTGGAGTATCATTTGTGTGATTTATTGAGTCAGCAAAGTGACATACACCTTCTCACAAAGGAAATTTATTCTGTATATACTGTGTGGCTTTGCATAATACAACTTTACCAACAGTGTGTCTACAGCTCATAACCATGTTCAGTGCTCTATACACATCGTCATCAGTAACTATTTGTTTTACCCAAGTTAATATATGCTTGGCAATATTACGTTTACATTATTAGTCCAATTTTTAGTATTGTTATTATCTTTGTCTGGTCCCTTCTTTAATTTTGAAAATAAATACTGTACTGGTATACAGAACCTAGCTACTAGCTCAGTATGCTTGTCCCTCACAAATCTTACACGTAACACTTTACCTTATCTTTCCTTGCAGTCAGACAGACAGTACCCTCAACTGGCCACACATCAGTTCTCAATGCCTCAAATCACAATAAATTTGACTTACGCTCTTAAACATGGTATTCAGAAATATCTGACAGTGACTACCCACAACCAACAATTTGCAGTTCCTACTTCACACCTTTACATTATGAACTGACATAAACTGTCACAGCAGGTTATACACTCCTACTGTATTCTTACCTGTTCCAGCGATTTCAGCCTTGCTTGCCTCCATGCTGCTCGCTTCTCTGCCCTCAATGCCCTTTGTTCTGCTGGTGACAACTCCTTCTCGTCCTCTTCATCACTCAACAGCCCCTGTGTAAAGAATATCAATCAGGACTCCACAGTATGTGCAATGTCTGAACAACAAATATTATGAATATCATTATTATTTTGCAGATACACCAGTCACTTAACTGACTTACTGCTAGATTAGGTGATGAAGTGATGTGCAAAATAGAGCAAAATAAGATATAACCTTTCAGAGTAATTTTGACCTCACTAATAGTGTAATGAATATTTATTGTCCACATCACCTTTAAATAGTTTGTCTGACATATTCTCAACTGTAAAATATATTTGAGAATAATGAACCTAGGAAGACAATGCCAGACACCACACATTATTTTAACTTCTCCCAAGACAGATTAACCTCTAGGCCCTGAACTGAACCCAGGTTATCCTAATAAAAAAGCAAGATAGCTAACTACTCCCCTGTAAAATCTGTTACACAGATATTACTGCACTCTGACCGAAGGTAATGAAATTAATGCTTGCTGACAGCATGTCTGCCTGTCTATACAGTTATTGTTTGTGCGCACCTACACACTGAAGGAACATGGAAGGAATGCAGGTATAATAGAGTGCCACACATTCTTAACTTCTGCACTTGATGTAAGTATGGTCAAGCTTCACACTCCGGTCACTTTACCTGAAGGGAAAACAAGCCTCCACCCACCAACCCCATCCCAGTACCTATTGAATTGGAGAATGGATGGGTCCCAGAGACAGCCCCAAACTCTGGAGGAAGAGAAAATTTCTTGCTGCTGCCACAAATTGAACCCCAATTCCTCACAGTACTGAGATCTCCACCTTCTCCACTACAGCAATTACATTTCTGTTTGTACTGGTACATTATATCCACCATTTCATGTAAAACTTGAATAAACATTGTATGGTAGTGACTTTAATTCAGTAATTTGTAAAGCTGTAAAAGTCATGTGGCAACTGGCTGAAAGAGGGTTTGATTTATGACAGTGCATACCTCCTGCTGCAGCCTGTCTTTCATTCTGCGCTCAGCCTTGGCTGTCCGAATACTGCCCATACTCATCAGACCACTTGAGAGTGGCATGGCACTAGACCTGAAAGGAGATACACAACATGTAGAATGTCTATTCAATCCATTCCATTCCAGTTAGGCAAGTTCTGAATATACCTGCCATACCAAACATGACTGACGATTGAAGATTTATCATCAACAGCACACTGCCACTGCACACTACTGAAAGTTCACTTCTACACTGTTCAAAAGGCTGTCAGTAACAGCAAGATACTGTTATAATAGATCATTTCTTATGGAGCATGCAAGTGGGTTGGTAGTATCCCATTTTACTAACTTTAATTTACCAGTGCAAGGCATAACTTTTCAAACCATGACAAACTGACTGATTTCTTCTTCACACCACAACAAATGAATTTCACCTACAAGGTATATCTGCTCAAAAACTGGTAAGTTGTGAATGGCAGCCTGGTTGCCTAATAACCACATATAAATCTTAGCCAATAATCTTTTCTCTCTGTAGATGAATAAAGACAGCTACTATCACACACAACCACCATTATTAGTTACATGTAGCAACATATCGTGGATTAATCCATAAACATCTGGTTAATTATGCCATGTGTAATGGGCAGTACAAATTCTCAATCAGCAGACTGTATACAATATTGTGCCACATTATCATCAGCATGGACCAACAAAACAAGCAGTGGCAAATCCAGTTATAATGGCTGTTGTAAAAATGTTAATATGTAGTTATATTTATTTTGCATAGGACAAGAAAAACCAGTGTTATCACTATGCTCCACTAAACACATGATGACAGAAAGTGTTTCACTGGAGCACTTTCAAATCAATACATGAGCTGCAGCACTCAAAATATTTTCACAGATGTGCAGTACCAGGTGTACACTCACACACTTGATGCCACCACGAAAAGGTAAATGGCAGGGGAAGCTAGTACTGTCCAGCATCTCATTAGCCAGGGTTGCTGTTTATTTGTTAACTTGCCACTGTATTAATTAATATTTTACACATTTCTTTATACTAATTATACACTTGCCCCATAATTGTTTAGCTAAAAAGGACAAACCACTACAGAAAGGGTAATAAAAATGCAAAGAATGGGTGAAAGGAGGGAGTTTTATTGAGGCTGGCAGGAGTATATAGACAAATGTGATGACAATCCAACAGACAGCAAAGTGCAAAATAGGACATTTGCATATAAACTGTCAGGTGAAAAGGCTGTTGAAAATAAGATGACAGCCAGGACCACATACTGTTCTGTGATGGTACAGACAGTTGCAGAACACAGAAAGTGGAACATATAAGCACGCCAGCAAGTTGGCAACATGTGTTCAGACTGTTAGTGCTGTGCAGGAAGTTTTGGAACAAAGTCCAATGAAGTCAATACAATGATCATAATCACTGTAATTATAATTACACAGTATAATATTCCCTGTATTCCTTGTGGGAAAATGTTACCTCAAGCAATTTCACCCTTTGGGCACAACATCTGCAAATATATACACTGTACATTTTATTACCATTAAATGCAACATGAAAACCTATCCCACAGCTTCAGAAAAGCTTACCCTCTTCATGTGACTGAAATGTCCCCATTAATTACAAATGTCAGTAGGTGCTGCCATTTGCCAGCAAAGTGAAACTACTTACATAGTACAAAAAAAAAAAACTCAGAGTCAATACAAGAAAATTTCATAGAGTAACTAATTCTGTAATTTCAGCATAAGCTTTGCAATAAACAGCTGAAGCAGTCCTTCATAGATTTGACTCTATTACATACCAATTACAGAATGCTTTCTTTTTCAATTGTCTGTATTTGTATAGACTTCAACTTTCTTCTCTTTAAATACCAAACACCTGAAAATATTTCAGACATGAAAGCTACAGCTACTGCACATACTGGAGAAGCATCAGCAAAGCAAAAATTTCACTTCCATTTTTTGGTGGAAAATGTACATTGGTTTGAGAATAAACCTGAAATTTAGTATGCAGCAAAAGGTTGAACTCCTGGAAATTTAAAACCTGCAACATGGTACTGTTCATAATTCTGGATGCACTACAGGCCTGGCAGTTACAGAGCTAATATCACAATAGGTACAGTTTTTATAATATTCAAGCTTACTTCTTTGTGTGGTTCTCGCCTTCCTCATCATCTTGCTCAGCTTCACCTACATGTGTCCAGTTTTTGAGTTCTTCTTTTGAAAGAGCAGCAATCTTCTTTTCTGAATAAGAAAATACAACTGACTTGTGATAAAGATATGAAGGAGAATGTAACAAAGAACAAGTCAACTAGTAAAGTTATGGTGGTGAAAAGATGAGGTTGCAACATGCTGGATCTGTAGAATGCATGAAGCTAGAACACAAATCTGTGACAGGGAATACTCATAAGAGTTCACTTGGAAGAAAAAAACATGGCAGATAATATTAAATAAATGTTGAAGAAATATTTACTGTGCATGTGAAATAAAATTGGGCTGAAATGGTTCAGCATTATTTACCCTGTTACTGGCAGTGTTTGAAATTTCAGATTACAATAAATGGGGTGAGTTACTATGAATAATATACAGATATTCAGGAATTCTACAAAATGGTTTGGCCTGGTTCTGTTAACTGAATTCCATTTAATGAAAGCAGCATAGAGTTTGAACTGCATTTGGTTTTCAGAAGTCTATATTTTGCAACAAATGTGTATTATTTATTCTTCCCAATTTTTTGTTGTTATTACCATTAAGTAGACTCCAAATCACATTTTGGTACTGCCTCTTTCTTCCCCCCCCCCTTCAGAAAAAAAAGGGGGGGGGGGGTGTATTCACTACAGCTATAATTTTTCTCATGAGCTTTAATCGCTGTCAGTTCAGAATTGCTTTACCTTGTTATTTTCATTTAATTCCTCAAACATTCTTTTTGAAACATGAATATGGTTTATTAGATATCTCTTTCTAGAATATTGTATCACACAGTCTGATTTTAGTATTGGTGCCATACTTGTAAAAAATACCTCCCCTGAATTAAATCATGTAAATGTGTGTCACAAAATTTATATATATATTTACACATACATACATACATGGGGACCGCACTAGCACAGTGGTTAAGGTGCTGTGCTACAAATCAGAAGGTCACTGGTTTGACCCCAGCTGGTGTCAGTAGATTTTTCATTGGCATAAAATCCTTCTGATTGCACTATGACCCCAGGGTTGACTCAGCCTCTAACAGAAATGAGTACCAGGAGTATTTCCTGGGGGTAAAGGTGACCGGTGTGTAAGGCTGATGACCTTACCACCATCCTGTGCCGTAGTCAGGAAATCTGTGAACCTTAACTTCCTGGAACCCCCTGGGCCCTTCCGGGCCTGTAACGGGACTGCTTTACCCTTACCTTTTACATACATACATACATAAATGTGGGCCGGGTAGCTCAGTCAGTATAGTGACTGACTAAGGCTGGATGGTCCAGGATCGAATCCCAGTGGGGACGAGATATTCCGCCCATCCAGACCGGCCCTGGGGTCCACCCAGCCCCCGTAAAATGGGTACTGGGTCTTTCCCGGGCATAAAGTATGGCCGGGGCGTGCTGCTGACCACTCACCCCCTTCTAGTGCTGTGATCATGGAAGAGTACAGCTATACCTCTACCCACCCTCTGGGCCACACCGGGCCTGTAATGGGGTCACTTTACCTTTTTTTTTTTTTGCCTTTTACATACATAAATATAAAGAATGTAATATATGTATATATATACACACATATACATACATATAATATATGATATATACAACAAGTGCACAGAGTTCCATACAGAAGTCACAATCCAACAGGCAGACACTTACCTTCCTCTTGCTTCATGCGTTCCACTTCATCCTGACTCAGGAAGCTGAAGACCTTTCCTGCAAAGAAACAATCCAAAATTAATTCCCTAGAACAATGGTCTTCAGAACTCTTGAACATCTGCTCTATCCTTCTGACCTACTCTGAATTTCTGTGAAATTCTCATAAAGTACATGTGTACTTTTTGGATGCAACAATTCAAAAGAACTTCTTAAAACATAAACTTTTACTTTAAAACAATATTTACGTACATTTATAAAAAACAAAACTTTGTTATGTGATTTACAATTAAAGAACCCCAGCTTTGATTATACAAAAAGATGGACAGAAAAATAAAAATGGCATTAAAAGTTATAAAATTATATTTACCAATTCAATACAAAAGGAATGTGCCTGTGAAACCCCTGAAATCATTCACAGAACCCCAGGGTTCGAAAGAACAAGGTTTGAATACCACTGACCTACAATGACACACCTTTTTATTTGTTAAAATGTTAAATCTTGCTACCCTGCGGCATGCATCTTCATACTGATTCAGATGACAACACTGTCAGTCTGTATAATTTCGCAGACAAAATGTACCATTCCTTCACTACAGTTCAGTGCGTTTCATTTTTTGAAAGTGGCTAAGTAGCTGGTACTCAATTTGAATTAGTGAGCTGTGCACAATCTGCACTGCAATCTGAGAAACTTTGTTTGTTGTGATCAGAGACCACATTGGGCCAATTCGAAAAACACAGAGTTTTAGAGTTGTATCTCATGATAAGACAAAAATATTATACACCAAGAAGCAACAAACCATCTGATAACCAGCACCATTAATAACAGGCCATATCGTTACACCCTCTAAGTATTTCCATGCAATACTAGATTTTTCTAAACTGGAAACTTGAAATTTGTAATAACTGTCTGGAATTTACTCATGAGGAGAACATCTCCGGCCTCTACCATCGTTCCTTCTCTCTTCATGCATTCTGTTACATGTGCACATACTGCCATATGTAAATGCTACTTCATAAGGCTTACCTGCTTTAGGAGAAGGCTGATGTTGCTCTTCCATGGCTTTCTCAAAAAACTTCATTTTGTCACTCACTGACACCTTGTGTACTACTTCAGCATCGTTCACACCCTGCATAAAGACAGACCAGTTCACAGCTGCATGCCTTGCAAATACAACATAAATTCTTATTCAGGAAATTAATCAGATGCTGACACACTAAGCCATGAGGGAGCCTATGCAATGTGAAGGTATACACACAATTTGGACTTGGCATTAAAGTGATAAAGAGGAAGTCAGCTTCCTGCTCTGGCATGTTTTTCATTGATAAAGAGCACTATGAGCACATGTAATGAGTCTCACTGGTCCCAGATCCATCTGACACACAGTAGTACACAGAGTCATTCTGATGCCACTGGAAGAGATCGTTCAGCACAGCCCTCCCATTACTGACACAGCCATCTCATGTCACATGGTACCTAGTTTAATATATCATATAAAATTAAAATGTTTACATGTTACAAAACAATGCAATGCAGTTTCTTTCCAATGCTTCTGTAACTGTTACCTTGTACACAGCATGTTCCTCACAAGGCGTACCAAACTACAGAATGTTATTTTCTGAGCCATTTGAAGTAAAAAAAAAATGCTGTATAAACATATACTCAATTATCAACTGTTACGTCACTACATGAATTTTAATGTACTTACGTGGCTGTAATAAAAAATGGTAAAATAAGTATTTTTTTTGTCAATTTGGAGACATAAAAATTGTGTCAGATAACACCATGAAAGAAATATATGAGTTAATTCTTAACCTACTGTAGATGTGTCTGATAACCAAATAAAGGCAGCAGGTAAGCCTTACTTACTCTATGCACGACATCAAAAGAAAATTGTGCCAGATAATACCACAAGAGAGAGACATCAATTTTTGGTTTTGTCACCCAGTTTTTTTCTGTTTGTTTATGTATTTATGTTACAATACAGGAGGAAAAAATCAGTTCTGATTAGATAATATCAAAGGAAGTCTATTTTCAGTTACATTGCACTGATTACACACACACACACACACACATATATATCCATCCAACCGCACAAGTCAGACTGAATGCGAAATTCATCATCCACATTCAATCCCACTTGTGCAGATGATGGATATGTGAATGTGTGTGTGTGTGTGTGTGTTACTGTTGAACATAACAGCTACTGCTCTGTATGCACAAATCTGTGTCCCAAAAGAGAATTTGTTGCCTTTCTGATAACTTCATCATTTCCCCCTATGCAGTCAGTGAATACCACAATTTGCTGCCACAGTTCTCTTGTCTGTGATTTTTGCCTGTAAACCAATTCCTTCACGAATGCTGCAAGAAGCACTCAAGCACTAAAGGGGTGAGAGATCTGCTGACTTTGTAACTATGTATAGTAACAGAACTTCATAATATTACACAAATTTACGTCTTTCTTTCGTGGTACTATCTGACACATAATTTTCCTTGATGCACATACAGTAATGCAAGACTTAATTACTGCCTTTGTTTTGTGTGTGTGTGTGGGTTTTTTGTTATTGTTATTGGACACATGCTGTGCAGTAGGTTCAGAATTAATATAACTTTATTTTTATGTGTACTTATGATAAAAACAGGTGTATTCTGCAATTTTTGAGTACAGCAGTGCACATACACATACATTAAAATGCTAAGGTAATGTAAATATAATATAATAAGTATCAAATAGTGAAACTTGGTGGAAGGGGTCCACAGATTTAGCAAGACTTTGTTAAGGTGCCCATGATAGCACAAAGTGTAAGAAACACTGAGGTAGAGGGTTTGGAATTTGCTCTTGCAGCTGATGACACTGTCACCAGACATCTGCCACAGTATGTACAGTATCAATAAAGAACAGTCTAAGTGATACACAAAAAAAGAAGTTCTGGGAAGAACTTGATGCTTACCTCCCTTGAAATGTTTCAATCCATATGATGAACTACAAAGTAATACACTGTGCACCCACACGCCCAACCTCACAAATGATTATACAGTACCATATCTCTCAAAACGCATTTCCAGTGCCAACTGCATAAGAATAAATATGTGTGATGAGAAAGATATAATTTCGTGGAACAGTGATAGATACCCAATTCACCAACTGCCACTAATATGGAGTGAAAAAGACAAATTCTGTGTACTCCCTAAGACACAAAACCCTCTCAGAGATACCCACCTGCACTATACAATATAATACAGCATGGAACATAAACATCTACTTAGAACTTCTCATACTCCAGCTATTTACTAAGTACTAACTCAGCAGTTTCTATCCCATGCCATATTCAATATTGGGCCACTTACAACCTATGGATTCAACAAAGCTTAATAAAATATTCCCTACTTAACACAGAACAGATGTGGCAGAGGAAAGGAAGTGACTTATAATACACTATATTGAATTTACTTTCAGTCAAGTCATTGAAATTGCCACAACTATGTTAAATGCTACACATACACCTGCGCAAATGAACCGTCACTGCTAGAAACGTGACCTGAGAGCTCAACAACAGGAGCTGCAAATGCTCAAGGACCTCTGCGTCTTGATAAATTTTAGTTTGGCTACAATAATTACACTGATATAATGAGCTAACAAAGCAGAAATGAAGGGTTTGGTACAAAACAAATATTAAAACCACCTGGTGCCACTGTTTGCTCTGCAAACTAGAAAAAGCATTTAGATATAGAAATAAAGTGAACAGACTTGTTAATAACACCATGAACAGTTAAACAAAAATATGCAGCCATTATGTTTCACACCACCACCCTCTTCTTGTGCTCTAAACACTCCAACATACAATATCAGACAGACAACAGTCCTTCACCTTATACCACCACTACATGCATACACCATGATGTCATACATCCTTCAAGAACATGGCAAAAAACAATGTACATAAAATTAAATTATTCTGTCTGTTCTTACAAACCCACCTCCATTAGAGCAATCTTCTTTCCAGAAAGTCGAGCATTTGGTTTGCGGCTGCGAGCAATGGGATCCAATAAGTCATCAGTGGAGGAATAAATATCTGCCTCATCTTGGGAGGTAATGGATGGAGGAAGGGTGGAATACTGGCTAAACAAAGAGTGTGATGAAGGTGGTGTGGTTTCATCAGAGAAGGAAGTGGATGTACCTGGAGGGAGAGCAGAATATTGGCTATACAGAGACTGTGCTCGGGGCAGTGCAGCTATTTCAGTGAAAGCAGTGGCAGTGGAGAGTGGGGCCGTGGAAGACTGGCTATATGTTGTGTGTGACTGTATTGGTACAGTTCCGTCAGTGGATGTAGTGGTGCTGGAGAGTGGAAAAGTGGAATGCTGGCTATGTGGTGTGTGTGAATGTGGTGGTACAGTTCCGTCAGTAGATGCAGTGGTGGTGAAGGGTTGATGGGTCGAACACTGACTATATGGTAAGAGTGATGAGAATGGTACACTGTAACCAACTGGCAGGCTGTTCTGTGGATTACCTTCATTTGCTGTGTTAGAGTGGGTTGGATAAGCAGAATAATTGGGTACAGGAACAGACAAAGGGAAATGGCTTGTGTGTGACTGACCATTTGGAATAGAACGAAAACTGAGATTGGGAGGAGGAGGTGGGGCTGTCTGAGGTAAAGGGTGTATGGAGGAGGGGAAATGTCCTGTGTGTGAATGACTGGGAAAACTGACACTGGCAGGAGGAGGTGGTGGTGCAGTCTGGGGTAAAGGAGGAACAGAGGAAGGAAAATGTCCTGTGTGTGACTGACTGAGAAAACTGACACTGGCAGGAGGAGGTGGTGCAGTCTGGGGTAAAGGGGGGATGCCATAGTTTGGTACCTGAACAGCATAGTGGACTGTGGCAGGAACAGCAGTGGGATAAGAGCCTTGATTTATAAATGTAGACTGTAAATGAAGTGCTGCATAGTCAGCAGTGGAAGTACTGGACTGCACTGGCTGTGTCACAGAATTATCCCGTGCTGAAGCAAATTCAGGAATGGAAGATTGGGAAGTTGCAGACTGTGCATTTTCCATTTTCACTGCTGTGCAGGATTGAGAAGCTTCTGTTTTGGGAACAATCACATGTTTAGGCAATGTTGCATACTGTTGGGAAGCTGTTGGGTTAGCTTGATTTGGAGACGTGCGAGGAAGCGTAGCAGAGGCACCAGCAAGTGGGGTGGCCCCACCAGAAACAGGCTGCATGACAAACCGATCAGAAAGAAAAAAAGGATAAATAATTAGTTTCAAAGAATTAAAAACAGGCATTCATAAGACAGATAAGGACCACATTACCAACTATAAAATACTGAACAAATAAAATAAAAACAGTTCTGCAAATTAAGGGAAGGTACAGGAACCACAATATGAAAAAATAAATAAATAAATAAAATAAAATAAAAATTAGAAGATTAGAAACATGCACCCAATGGATACAACTTAGAATTGTAACTGATATCTTCAGTAAAACTTACTTTGGCAAACAGTGAGAGGCAGCTTGTTGCATATGTAGTTAGTTCACCATGACAGTTCCAAACAAGAGCATGCTCTTCTTTTAAAGTACACTTATAACAACATAAGATGCCATAACAGGTCCAGTAATTTCAGGTTTAAAATTGTCAGATTCAGCACAACACTGGATTGGAAAATGATCTGTCGACTGTCAAACTGAGTGACAGTAGATCCCATTTTGGAGGTTCACATATGTTGATTAAAACACATTTTGTCTGGTTTAAAGGTTACCAGATGCAGTCCAACAGTGAACGCAAAAGGTTAAGTCTCTGTTAACAGTGTGTGTCTGGTGAAGATGTCCACATGCAAACAAAAATTCCTCTCCCTCCCCACTGTCTGTTAAAACAAAAGGTTCCCCTCTTAACTACTTAAAAGAAAAAAAAAGGTGTTAGGTAAAGTTTCAAACAACCTATCTACAAAAACGCAAAATACTAAAACAAAAGTCTGATAACTGAAATCAAATATAACCTCAACAAAAAGTGAAAGTAAACACCATAAAACCATTATCTTATGTTCTTGTGAGGACCACCCAATATGGTGTAAAACCCAGGAAAGTATAAAATTCTGGTAACTACAAAACCAGGGAAACATTATTCTTAAGGAAATTTGGACAGGACCTTAACAGAAAATGTGGGAACACAAAATCAGGTTTTCATTGTAACTACCAAAATCAACACAAATGCAAATTTGTATCATTCCATCATGCATGTATTGCCTCCATGAACCTCGAAACAAAAGAGTGATATAAAGGGACAGAATCATCATGCATCAAACACATACACATGCACAGTAACACTATATTTACTCAGTCAAGGCACCAATGGTGCAAAAATTCTGGTCTAATAGCAATGTATTAAAAAGAGGTGGATACAATCAGGGTAGGGGACGTCTCAGTAGAAACAACCTCCTTCCAGATATCCTGGACTTAATATGCTTTAGGCTAGTAGTTCCTTCATTACTCCATTTTATAATAAAAGGAACATTTTAATAACCAGATGCAATGAAGCATGTAGAGTTCATACTACTGGTGTGACATCAAAGATGCTTCTACTTCCATAATCCACATTCAAAGAGCATCACACATGAACAGATCAGATTAGTTAAGGAACAAGTTCTATAAAAATTACAATTTTGATGAGACAAAGGTACCATTTATTCACGTTCTTTGGCGAAGTTATTTCCACTGACACACATATGGTACTTTACTGGACACATAATAGCATTAACAGAAAAAATATTGTGATGAACATACAAGCTGGTCTGCTAACATTCAGAGTTAGTAACAAATCTGGAGACTATCGATACAGGCACAAAATTTGGCTATTTAAGTGTATAATTTAATAAAAATAATCAAAGCTAACTGCTTACAGCTCTATATTTAACACTGTGTCCCATAACTACAAAAAATTGCAGAAACATAACAGTAAATAAAAAGATAGTGAATAGAGTCTGTACACAACTTTAATCATCAGGTCAAACAATTATCTTATGGCAGTATAACATATATACTCCTTCCGTGGTTTATATTCAGCTTGAAGATGACTTTTTAAAAGCCAAAACATGTTGCTGATAATTGTATGAACTGATGATTAATTAAAGTTGCTTATAGACTCTACTCATTATTGTTTTATTTACTAGTACAATATAGCACAACGAGGATGCCTTGCCTAAAAATTACAAAAATATAATTTGTGCAGTAAATCATGCTAAACTGGAAAACTACAACATTGGAACTTGGGAAGTTAGGCAATGATTTGTGAGATCTCAGGTTCTCACAGCAGTGCTTATGTATAATTTAGCCACCTGGTATGTCTCATAAGACCAAAACCTTTATGGGCAAAGACCAAGTGTTTAGTGTGACACAGACAGGGTCAATGAACTCACTGCGTCAATGGTGGTGGTGTTGGGGTGTGGCAGTGGATAAAGCAGCAGTTGCGGTGGTGATGATGAGAATAATTATAATAACAACAATAATAAATATATTTTACACATTTTAGGTCATATACAAATAACAAAGAAGACATGAGGCATCATTTCCCACCATAAAAAAATTAACTGAGAGTCACCAGAACATTTATCAAAATACTTCTTCTGGGGAGACTACCAGCAATCATAACAATTCCAACTGTGTGCAGATCACCCATTCACTACTAGCAGTATACCAATACACACACCATGCAAGGTCTGTTCACATCCGTCATGCTATATTTGTAATGTTATCACTAAACGAAATGTGGTTCTTTTTATAATTACTGCAACAAAGTGCATGAAATGAATTTTATATGTATATAAAACATTCACAAGAAAATGGAAAAACCCACAAAAAAAATTATAATACATTCAGACTTTTTTGTAACTATTGTACAAGGATTCATAAATATTCTTCTCTATAACACTGTAGTATTATGGCTATACACAATTTATTTCACCAAGGTGCTGTTTTTATTTGTCCGATTATTTCAGTTACCTTCTGTATTTTTATTTGGTAACTAAAGAGCACATGCATACAAAAGTTCATGTCCTCTGGTGAATCAATAACATGAAAACGCCCAAAACTTCCAACATAACTATGTAAAACCATGTTTATAATTTTAGTAATTTATTTTATTGTCAAAAACATCCAGACATGAGGGATAAAATGGCTTTGGCACAAAGTGTTAAACAATCATGAAAACTAACAAACAAACCTTGAAATGTGGGATTTAAGGTTATATCAGCAGTTTAATGGAAAACCCAGTATTCTGGAACATAATGCTGTGTCAACTTGTAAACAGTGTCTGACATTTTGGAGGATCTTAGTTTCTCCATCTTCAGGGTATAAGCAGCTAAAATCTGGTATTTCAGGGGAGCTTACTGACCTGAAAACATCAGTAATTACTGCATCATATCCTGGAATGCCTGAATTCTCAAACCCTGAAATGATACATTTGATTCCAAACAATGCAAAAAGTAATTATATTTTTGAACAGACCTTGCAATTTGATCCGGCCAGAATCACTACAAGTTTATATATGAAAGCATTTATGCAATGGTTACTGCAAACAGGGAAAGGTATAAATGCTGATATTAAAAAACATTCACATAGTAAAGAATGAATAAAAACTCTATAGTCAAGCCTGTGTCTATCAGACACCATGTTAATTACAGCTACAGTCCTTTCTATACAAACTATGTTCTATATTTTCCTTAAAGCAAAATATGGCTAAAAATGAGTGGACCTACCATTTTGTAAATTTTGCTAAATTAGAAACTGAAACTACTTTTAGTGTACGACACATGAATTAATTTTGTAACATCAGGCACTTGGGACCATTACAAGTGTCGGTACAACCCTTTCAGTGTCAACCAGACTTCATACTTGGGCAATGCATGCTGTCATACCATGTTAACCCCAAGCATGCATACTTGTGAAATGCAATTACCCGTTTTAGGGACAATATTTCAACTACTACACATCACTGTTCACACAGATGATTGCTTTATGCACTGCTACTTCTTTTTCCTGTTTCATGTAACCAAGGAAAGCAGACGAATATCTACACAGCCAAATTTCTGACAAAACAATGTGGAAACAGTTTTTGTGTTATGTCATCAGAACACTGAAATGGTTAATGAAGTCAGTCCACTTCATTTTAGAAAAATACAAAACATTTTTTGTATCTGCACACTTACTACAAAATTGTAGCCTCCATTTGACAAAATTATGGACTGAAGTTCAAACAGAAGTACTGTTTGACAAACAGAATTCACAATGAACAAATACAGACACGAAGATATGAAAACATTCACAAAGTTCAGCAACTATGGTGACTTTTGTAACATTTCATGCACCATATATATTTTTTTCCTCTTATTAAATATCCTTCCATCATAAAAATGACAACTATGTTTCCAGGATTTTAAAAGTATTTTACGAATTATTGAAAAGCACCATTTGTTCCATATCAGCTTAAAGAACGTTTCTGTTAATAAAATAAACTTGACAACACCCTTTGAAATGCACATGTCCTCATGCATCAAGAGTCCATTCCCTCCCAAGGATATGTATGTATGCATGCTTGTGCGCATGTGTACATTGACGCACAAACATTTCAGAAAGGTAAGAAAACATGTATCACAAGAAGGAAACACTAACCTCAAATTAAGATGGATTTACTTATACAGTAATAAAAAAGTATTACAGCAATTAATCCAACAAAATCACCTACAGAGCATTGAAAATATCTAACAGTGAGGGACGAAAAAATGGAGTTTAAACACATCTCAAAAGCATTTCATATTCACATAACACAATATCCGGCAAAGAGAAAGAACATACATATACACAAACATTCTGCACCTATACCACAAAAATTAAAATGACTATTTCAAATCTTTGGCACAAAAAAATGTGGCCAAGCTAAACACAAGAAAGGAGATGACATCACAAGCATATTCCTCAGTATAAAATTATGTTGTGATTTTTATTTCACACATTGTTCGTGGTTCTACAAACTATTTTACTTTTTTACTATTTACTTCTACAGCCATCTGCACCTAACACAATACTGCACTGTACCTTGTTAGTGTTTCAGTATCATACGCCACTAAAGCGAATTTAGTGCAGACTAGTACTACGTGTAATTAATTGAAAGCGGCTTCTGTAACTCCTGCTTATTACAATCCTATCTAATCTGTAAAACTTGTTAAATTTACTTTCTATTATTATATTCCACAGATTTTAAAGTCTCACGGTTTCTTTAAAATTAAGTTAGTATTTCTAAGTAACCCTCAGTCACTACTTCACTGTTCATTATAAACATTAAAATCTTCTTCCTTGGGAAGTCTTTGTCATGTATCCCCACCCTCCCTATGAACTACACCTTGACAACCATTGTATTAACCTGTTCTTTGACCCTGTTTTCCATTGGTGTTGTACAGTGCTCCTTTTGATTTCATGTTCCTTTACAATCATGTCCTTTGTGCGATGTTTGTCCTCTGTCTTCTGTATGTAATATCAACATTGTTTAAACACTGTTGATCAGTCTATTAATCCTTTCCACTGTTCAGTATCAACTTAAGAGTATTTTCCAACAAATTCATGCCATTTTAAATTTTTTACAAACTATACTTTTTCATGTACTATATCCATGTTGTTATTACAACCTGTGCTGGTTGCTCTCTGTCCTCTGCAAATGTATCGGGAGTTAATGACAAAAAGAGTAAGCAAAGAAATTCAGTGTGACCATCTAGAGACAGGATGATCAAAATACAGGCAACATAAAGGTAACGGAACGTTAAGTTAAAAAATAAAAACATACAGTTTATATATATATATATATATAAATATATAGTATATACAAACACATAAACACAATTATAAATGACAGGTTTTTAATAGAAACAATTTTAAACTGACAATCAACAGCAAGAAATGACATGACATTAACTGAAGACACCAAAATAATTTCAAAGAAACAGTGACTGAACATACAGAAGACAGACATACACACAATGTAAAAGTAAGAGGATTTGGTCTAGAGAACAGCACAACACAACGTCAAGAATGCGGCAAAAATGAAATAATACAGTGAATGTTACATAATTTTAGAAAATCCTTACACTTTGTTGAGAATAATAAATATAATGATATTGGCTGAAAATGGTTTGTGGGTTAGCTTAGAGTTGTGATGAGCCATAGGTTATAAAATGTTACTCCCATGGATTGCATGTACTAATCTGTATTTAATATACTGAGGATGGCACATGGAGATGAAACTTCTCCAAGTGTGTTAAGTACAGATGGTTGACAAAATAAATAAAGTAAACTGTAAAAACCTATGCTGACATTTATTTTCTATATGGCAGAGGAACACTTTATACACATGTTCCAAATTCATGTGGGGAAATACAAACATAATGAACGGTAACTCTAACATAGTGGTTCCACATCAATGCAATTCTCACTGAATTCTCCGGGGACAAAAACTGTAAAATCAGTAAACAGAACTCCCAAGTTTCAGAAGAACCTGCCACTCAACTTCAACTCCATTTCTGCCACACACGAAATATACCTCTAAGTACAGACAACACCCAACAATAATCCATGTATATATTTGGACTGCAAGCCCCATTCCTTGCCTTTACACTACCTTCCTTCCATGGGAATCAACTCAAACACAGTTCACTTTAGCCCCTGCCCCCCAATGATAGCATGATACCTAAATCCTTTTCATGCAGCCCATGTCCACCTCCATCTTGTACACAGACAAAGCTTCAAACACTAAGTTTTATTCACTTATGTAGTACCAAGACAAAGCAGGGCTGAATAGTATTGCTGCTGTTGTTTTGGTGAATCTGACAAGACATAATGTAGATACACAACAGAGTGAACTTGATAAATAAAATCCAAATTAACATACTACAAAACAGTTGTTGTGTGCTAAGCACTTCTCATTATAACAAAAGAAACCATCTCTGTGAATCCAGCCACATAACATGTCTGAGATGTACCTCCAAACCAAGGATCAAGTTTGAAATAGTTTCCAATCTCATCAAGTCCACTGCAAACATGATTTACAATGAAGATGGACAAGTATGAAGAATTAGTGCAATAATGACTAAAAGGAGGACATCAAGTGTTTTTCAAACAATATCAGCTAATGACAGAGACAAGCAGGTAAAATCAATGGATAATGACTGGTATGATAAAACCAAGCCTTCTGCACATCTGACGGATGAAAATAATACATGTGCACATAGAATCACCAAAACAATGACAAATAGGGCCAATCAGTTAAATGCAAATGTAGATCAATAAAAGGACTGGCAGAGGAAACAGAAGTAGTAAAAAGCAAAACCATCCACTAGCCATTTCTACAACCAGAAATCCATAAAAACTATCACAGGACTGACACTTGGCTTCTGCTATAAATTTCTATATTATTAATCAAAGTGTGGCACAGCTATACTCCAGTCCCTGTAACTGGGACAACAGAATATACTTATGGTACTTATCATGTACTACATTGGTAAGACTGGTCCCTTGAATTGCTATCTGTTTATATTCCTGTTCTTTAACATGGGGGGTACTGACAAATGAAAATAACAGCAGCGGTAGCTGAGAATTCTATCAGAAAATAACAGTGATGAGGGCACACATACACAAAATCTCAGGAAAAATTAAGTTATGAAATAGTTATTTATGCCATCCAAACAACTAATTGTATTATAACATAAATTGTGGCTACATGTTTCAACCAATTATATGCTCATCCTCATGCCACTCATGCACATAAAACCAAAATTACAAGAGAAAATTTCATTTTGGGTTAGCATTAGATCTCAGCCTGCTGTACAATTGATACAGATAAAATTTAAAAGTTGTTTAAAAATAATTTCAAAGTAAAGTATTCAGGCATTTATGTAAAAAATAAAAAATAAAATAAAGATGTTACATCTTCATTCTTTGATAAATTCCCTTTTGAAAATAAAATCATCAGCATCAATCAGAAACGACAATACACACTGATTATAACAAGTTTGTTTTTATGATCTGCTTCATACGATAATGACATCTGAGCCTTCCTTCAACTGTTTAACTGCAACAATGACAGCTGCTTGTGAACGAATAAAGTTCCTATCCTCAATTGGCCATATGTTTCTTTCAATAACAAAAGATTTATAACACAATAAAGATGTCTCACCACATTATCTAACTCCATGCAGCAGAGTGATTTTTCAGCCTGCCACGCCATCACCTAGCCAAAAAAATCCTTGCAGTTTATGGAACATAGTAATGCACCTTAAAACGCGCATTACTATGTTCATGGCAACCAGCTAATGGTCCCTAGTCTGTGCCACATGAATCCAGTCCAAACCCTCACATCTAAATTCCTTCAGCCTGCATACGGATACCACACCACCCCAGCCAAACCACAACGTAACACCAACACACATCGAACCAGAGCAATACAACCCATGAAATAACTCAACAAATAAGTCGCAAGCTCCTAAGGATGGATGTATTAACATCCGAAACATGTTGAGC
>Ga0123355_10004558_pt1 | contig 20151 bp, 13 predicted proteins | sample TergutEmb28metaG_3_FD_89872 | JGI IMG/M metagenome (GOLD analysis project Ga0123355, IMG submission 89872) | Embiratermes neotenicus P1 segment gut microbial communities from Petit-Saut dam, French Guiana - Emb289 P1 | ecosystem: Host-associated > Arthropoda: Insects > Digestive system > Gut ...
GGGTTCCAAGCACTATACATGACAAATGACTGCCCAGCGGTGACGTAAGAAGGCTGACCGCGCATTCCGGTATAAGCCTAGCGTGAGCTGAACTGCTGTCATATGACACCACACTCAAGGGCGTACATGGATAAGATTGTCAGCTGACAGGTACAGTGCGTAGACCCGCAAGAAGACCACACTTTTCTCTGGCCATTATCTCTTTAACCGTTCAACTTTGGACATAGGTGTTTTGGGTTATATCGCTATACTTTAACATAAGGAACACCTTCCCGAAGTCTGGCACATTCCTCCTGGGACACCCTGTATACAACATCACTCCACCCCTAAACGTTTCGGCGGTTGCTCACCGATATATATATATATATATATATATATATATATATATGCATATGCAAGTTATTGGTCTTGTAAAATGAATTACATCTCATTGCGTCGTATGAATAACGTCAGCGACAATGTTTACACAAGGAAAAATAGTATGGTAAAATATATACATAGAGGATATATTTACAAATGTAAACGTATCTACATTTGTTCTGCAGGATTAATAGTGTTAATAAAATGAGGCACAGGGCAATAAACGTACGCAAGCAGTCAGTACTCACATACTTCTACTCTTAGTTCCAAACATAGCCGTCGGATGTCACATCATGTCACGCGCGAAACCTACTGGCCAGAGACGTAACGATTGTGGTGGGGTGACGTACTGTTTTTGATGAGTGTTTTGCTGTTTCCGTAAAGCCACGTGTATTTTAAATCCTTATAGTATTGTTGTATTCTGGCAGTATTCTAACAGACGTTCGGGTTTCATTTAAATTAGTGTCATGACCAGTGAATATTGGAAGGGAAAACCTGACATTTCCCATTTCCGAAGAAATTCTAGATAGTAGAAGCAGTGCTGCATTACCGACAGAAACATTCCTTGAGCTGTCGTTTGCGATGCTGCTACCTAGAGGTAACTGCGATGAACTGTGACGTGTATGAAGGTAGTAAATATATCGACATATATTATTTCCTGCTAAGTGTATATATTTGTTGCATAAAATGCGAATAAACATGTAGTGGCGGTTGTATATAATATATATCAAGAAATAAACAATTATGATAAATTTTAAGACAATCATATTTACCGATTATTATGAATAATTGTCAGCATCCGATAGTAAAGGCAGTAAAGAAGGCTAAAATTTTTTACTATTTAGTGCTAAACTTAACAAATGATACAAAATATTTTTATGCAGTAAACAATAAGTTTTAAGTCTTTAAATTATATTTCTTTAATACAGAAAAAAAATTTGACAGAGAAATTTTCCTTTTAGTACTAGACAAGGGGGTCTAAATGTCGAAATTCAATTGCCTTTTAGCAACAGCTTTCATCATGCTTCCAATACCATTCTGTACCTTGACAAGTTGATGCCAATAGGTGAATCAATTGAAGAGCGAAATATTAACCCTTTAAACGCCGAATTAAATCCCATCTGCCATCTGCTGGCATTATTATGAGCTCACCATATTCTACACGTTAGCAGGATAAGGGTTAAACACAACATTAAACATTTTAATAGTTAAATTTCAACATTTTTCCATCAGTGTCTCTGTCGTTTGCTTCCTTGCCTCCTTATTTTCAATAACTGGTTTCAGTTCTTCATCTATTAGTGAATCCGGAATATCTTTATGAGGAAGACAAGAGGTTTTGAGACCTACTATCATTGGCGAAACAAACGCGGCTTCCTAAGGGCTATTTAGGATCCGCTCCGGTAAGACGTTTGTTTGTTAGTTTTTGGCGCGACAGGCCCTTCTCATTCACGAGGTTTCTGGACCCCAGACAACGACGCACCACAGTCAGTAGGACTCCTCTGGACGAGTGATCAGCCCCACGCAGAGAACTCTACCTGACAACACACAACACACACAACAGACAGACATCCAAACCCCCGATGGGATTCGAACCCACAATCTCAGCAGACGAGCGACCGCAGACGCTACGCCTTAGACCGCGCGGTCACTGGCACCGGCAAGACTTTTTTAGAATTCGTAAAAAAGGCAAAACTTCACCATACTTGCACTTGCAGTTTGCTTTCAGCTTTATATATAATCAACGTCTTGGTTTTGCACACTGAAGAGAAATTGAACTTTGGTTGTGCGTGGGTTTCCAATCGACAATTTTCGGTTCATTCCACACCAAGGCAAACTTCTTCGAAAACTCTATTAACAAATTAAACTCGTTTTATCTTTTTGCAGAAGAAGGGAAGGGTGTCGAAACCAACACACGTTTCCAATAACACAACAGCTGTACCTCAGCCTTATCTTATTTTGAGCGGACGTATGTACACGCAACTTACTCAATTCTGTGTTCGGAATGTGCATCAATAAATTTAAATTCGCGTTCTGCCTTGGATTACATATAGGTCCAATACACCTGCAGCCTGAAATTATTATTATTCTATTTGAAGAACTAGGCTAGAAAGAGTAATCCCGTTTAGGAAAATTATGTTTCTTTTGAGATGCTTCACGAACATTAAAGTACATCACAGCGCTATCAACAATAATGTCCTTGTATTTCCTTCACAGTTCTGTCAACATTTGATTTATTCCTGTTCGTCCAATTTCCAACTGAGTTTCAAGTATTCACCAGAAGAGGTTCTAGTTGGACACGCAGTACCTAACAATAGATCTCTCTCGCATGAGGGGATAAGGCGGCTTGGTGCAGCTACTTGATTTAACTGGTTCCTGACGTCTTCAATAATTTTAGTCTACTATAGTTTTCCCACGTTCCGAGTTTTGAGCCGATATATAATATTGGCAAAAACAACAAAAATTTTACTTATATAGTAATAATTATTATTAATTTTTATTTTTATATATTTAAGTTTCGTTATAATTTATTATTTCTATTGCCTTTACAGTCATTATGTCTGTAGTGTGTTGACGATAGTGTGACAAACGCTTTTTGTTGGATAAACGATATGAAGGGAATGAGACGTTTTGATTCCATTCACTTCAGCGTGTTTTGTGTTCCTATCTGCTATCTAAAAACGTGGTAATTAACCCTTATCCTGCTAACGTGGAGAATACGGTGAGTTCCTAATAATGCCAGCAAATGGCAGATGGGATTTAATTCGGCGTTTAAAGGGTTGAAATCAACATAATTAAGCACATTGTACTATAAGAATATGAGATTATATTTCTCATTGCAAGGAAGCAGCATATAATGGGGATGTGGATGACAAAGGGGATATTAAAATATAAGGAGGAAGCGGCAGGAGAAGGTAGAAGGCTACTTATGAGAGTTTTACAGTTTTTGTTACTCAACGAACTTTACTAAAGTGGCTGACATGAGGCGGTATGTAGCATTCGTGGGAAACTTGAAAAATGCGTTGAAAATTTTATCACAGGACAAACAAGGAGGAAACATCTGGGAAAACCCAGGCGCAGATAGCGGAATAATATTAAAATTAATCTTAAAGAAATAGTATGTGCTGCACTGGAGTGGATTCTTTGCATTCATGACAGAACAAGCTGTCGGTCTCTCGTGGAAAATTATCGTTAATTTTAGCCTTAACGTTTTTATTACTCCTAGCGTTAATATTCTATTTCTTTCTTTCTTTTCTTCTCTTATTCTGATCTCTTCTACCTACTCATTGTAGATGAATAGGGCTATTGTTCCACTTGATCACACTCAGTGACAAACACACACTCACATTCGGTAGGACTCCTCTGGAAGAATGATCGGCCTGTCGCAGAGACCTCTACTGTCTTAGCAGTCGCTTATCATAAGAGGCAAGGAATGCATCGACTGCTTACTTCTTAAGAAGGATTCTGGCTCCTGGAATTAGTTAAAAACGATATATATCTAAGTATATATTTTTTCTTGCGTTATATAACGATGCGTTTTCAACTACATTTTTAATATTTCCTCTAATAATGGCCCGAGTTTTAAAAGTGATGAACGTGCAGGACCCCGTATGACATTTTATTTGCTCTTCATATAAAATACGGTTTTGGAGGTTTGGGCTTGAAAATAAACTGGAACAAAATCCTGTTATTTCGGATCCAATCCGCCCTATTTGTGTTTCAGCTGATTGTACAGTAACTACACAACAAACACAAGTGAAGGATGAATTTACCATAATTTTGTCATAAAAAAGAAAAGTTGCTTCAATAACCGAAAAACACAGCGTCAAAGCCTTTCGATCCAACGTTTCAGCTCCTTCCTTTTTTCGTTTCCAGATCAGTATATAAGAAACAGAGCCATCTCTCGGCGGAAATTGATGGCAATAATGTCATGAACTGTGGAAGGTCGATTCGTCATCTTAACGTATTTGGTTACCGTCTGCTTTTCTCCTCCTCTTCTTTTCACATTGGTTCATCTCCCCCGTTGCGCACTCTTTCCCATTCCTGCCAAATCTTTTTGTTCTTGTGGCACGCCGTTGACAGGTAACTATACATCTTCTGCTATCCTGCACCTCAATATTTCACTGGGGATTTTATTTTGTTAATTTTATTTCAAAGTGTAAAAGAAGGCACGTACCTGATTTATTTTTAAAATGAGGGTACTAACATGTTTGCAACTGTGGATAGAATTCACGACACTCTAACACGACTATTTTAAAGTTTTAGAGGCAGGAGTTTATTAAGGGGAAAAAGGGTAAGGTTTAGTAAAAGAGACTTTCTTTGGAACTATAATAAGTTTTTAGAACAACATTACCATTTATCATATATACACATATACATACATTTATTTCTTTTTCATGCTTCCCAAAAATTATAAAATTTCCTTATAAATTTAATACAAGAATCTAATAATTGAAATAGAGACCAAATTTATTCCGTTGTCGCAAACATTCTAAATTTGTTATAGACTATTTTAAACTATAATATTACTATTTTACTCCTGACTCTGATAGACAATACAGACCAATCTTTGCAAATAACCAGCCTGACGCACAATTCTTTTTCTTATATCCGTTTATTCCAATTCTCTTCACGTTTCGAGCAACCAATTGCTCATCGCCAGGAGAATAAATTGTATCAATACGACCTCTGGTATATGTCACTCTGTGTAGGTGACCGTGTGGTGTGCAGGTCTAGATGGAACTAGTTCCATCTAAACCTGTATACCACACGGTCACCTACAGAGTGTAACATATACTGGAGGTCATATGGACACAATTGACTCTCCTGATGATGAGCACTTGGTTGCTCGAAACATATAGAGAATTGGAATAAACAAATATAAGAAAAATAATTGGGCGTCTAGTTGGTTATTTGTAAAGATTATAATAAGATGCACGATCAACAAAACATGAAATAGGAGACCAACTAAAATTCCTTATACACATAAAAATATACAATAATATACAAAACAAGGCCCATATATTCCTCAGTCTATATACATAACCATCATCACGAAATAAGAAGGATTAAGTAATTTAAGTAATTCCGTGGTTTTCCTCAATATTATATGCGTGATATGACATACGATTTAGTTTTGAATGATTTTTCTCTCTTCGGTTGATTCTTTAAAATGTTTACCTGCAACAAATTATTTATTCTCTCCAACAGACGCCTGGGGCCGTCCCCAGTTGCCGCACTTTCTAAGGCGTAGGTCTGCGGCTGCTCGCCTGCTGAGATAGTGAGTTCGAATCCCACCGGGGATATGGATGTCCGTCAGTTGTGAGTGTTGTGTGTTGTCAAGTAGAGGTCTCTGCGACGGGCTGATCACTCGTAAAGAGGAGTCCTACCGACTGTGTTACGTCGTTGTGTGTGATCTAGAAAACTCGTGAATGAGGAGGCCATGGCCCACTGGGGGGCTCTCGCCCCGAAAGAAGAAAGAAAGAAAGAATGATTGAAAGGGACGTCTGGTGTCGTGTTCTACTTGTCTTTACCTGTAGCTACATCGGTCTGTACAGTCCTGCACATCAAACCGTAAACACGATGCATTCCCTGTTCTCTCTACATTTTGAAATCGTCTCCTTTTATGTCTTTGCACTTTTACGACGTTACGTCACTTGGTGTTTCTGGGTGTAGTTCAGGTGATATTCTCCCCTGATTTTCATTAGATGATAAAGCGCCTGAAACTAAGTTTCTCTTTTGTACGCTACTCTGCTAGGCAAACACTTGCTAAGGACAGTCGTGTACCTAACACAGTTCGCTCGGAACCACTTATACAGACACTTGCGTGATAGCGCCATAAATATCTGCATGAACGAGAACACCGCTCATGTCACTAAATTATCCAAGAAATTTCCGTCTTGTGCAGAACACTGCTGTACATTTCCGTGCTCACATTCCGCCTACAACTTCAGTATATTCTGAGCCACTTCTATCCCGTCCACTCCCTCCAAACTTATTCCATTACGATCTAATTTGACATTTTACTCCGATTTGCCCCTAGGTTTCTGAGGGGCGTGTTTGCTTTGGGTACCTAATGTTACGATATTTGATACATCTCCAAATCTCGGCTACTGATTTTGCTACGTTTCGTTTCGCCACCTCTAAAAAAATTATTTGTATTACGTGAATATCCACTGTCTGTGGTTATCAGCGTGTGCACCTTTAAGAACGGGCCGGAATGGCGTAGTGAGTATAGCCACTTGCTACAGGTTGGAAGGTCCGGGGATCGAATCCCGGTGATTTTCCGCAACCGTCCAGACCGGGCCTGAGTCCCACCCTGCCTCCTATACAATGGATACCGGCTCATTGCCGGGCGTAAAGTGACCAGGAAAGTGACGTTGAACACCCACCCCAATATAAGGCCGAGGTTAAAGAAAGAGTAGAATTATACACTTACTCCTCTGGGCCTACGAGGAACTTTCTAGGGTGAACTTTGTCTTTACCTTTATCACATGTAAGAAGTGAGTTGCGGACAACCGAATTTGTAAAATACATTTTTGGCCAGAATTCGTAATAATATTTATGAAACATATTTGAACTAGAATTATGACTGCACATGTAGACTGCAGCTTAATATGTGGAAATGAAGTAGTGGCGACAAAAAGAAACCATGAGATAAGAATGCTGGAATCAAAATTAATTGTTTTCGGTGAGAAGCAAACAGTAAACAAAAGTACACATTGGACAAAAATTAACACGCAAATTAAATAATAAAATATGGCAATATAAGGAAAACTGTACACAGTATTTAGAGAGTATGGTTACAGTTAGAATTCCCAAGTATGCGTGGTAATATCTTAGTGCTGGAAATGGAGGAAGGGGAATATCAACAAATATATTTTTAATAAACATGGGATGAGACTGGAGAAAATCCATAGTTTAATGACAGACTTGTCTTTCATTGTAAATGCAGTGTAGATTGATGTACGTCTTGATAATAACGGACTATATAACAGAATGTCTGTCGACAAAGTATAATCCAATATAAGATAAATAAACATACATCCTCCTTCCTGTTAAGGACATAGTGTTGACGTAATATATATTAAGCACAAGTGACTTTGGGTACTTAAATTTTTAACCCTTCAAAGTAGAGTGGTATATTTATTTAACATTAAAAATTGTTTACATTTTACCACACACATGTACGATCGACGGAATAACAAGTCATTATTTCCCTAAAAGGGTTAGCATATTGCCTTTGTAACGGAAACACATTGTGTTCTCTGTGGAACAGGAACTCGGTGCTTAAAGCAAGTGTCAAATGAAATTCGTACTTCGTAATCGTGTTCTTGTGAGATTTGATTTACTGATAACAAACCGTCTTACGATGAAACGTTTCTCAGTCAAAGAAACATCTCCGCCGTTTGGTATGATGTCAAATTGAGAGTTGTTTTGAATTTACAATGACCTTTTCAGGACATACATTTTGCAAAAAGATTAAACAGAATTCATTATATTATCACTGAACCTTTAAAGTATGTTGGCATATTTTTCCCCGAACTCCATTGTGAGCCAAAACATGACGACGTAAAAAAAAGATTTTTCATTCATGCTTAAATTACATAGATCTTAGTGGACAGACTCACGATGATAATGATTTATTTCCTTCAATAATAATATATGAAACTGAATGGTCCCAAAACGGCGACTTGACGTAGTAGCGTAAGTTAACATTTCTCCCTCTCCTAGCATAGGCTATATATTTATGACGTAATGTGTGTGAAGGTTAAGAATTAAAAGATTTATGCCCATATTTGTGAAAGTAGATAGGAAGAAATTACTTTTTTCGTATATGTGTCAATTTTTCCACAAGAATATAATAAATTAGCCCTTGACATTTTTAGAAAATACGTGAAAAAAGGGGAGTCATTTCGGATTATTCCGTGCAATCGTGTAACGTTTTCAATTACATGACACATGAATGAGGCAATATGGAACTATTTCTATGCACTATAATATTTTGCGAATTTTTATAAGCTCAGTCGTTAAAGTAATTCAAGTAGTATCTTGACTTCTCCATTTCAGCATCCCAGTTCGGATTCAGTATCTCTCTCTCTCTCTATATATATATATATATGTGTGTGTGTGTGTGTGTGTGTGCGCGCGCGCGCTTGTGTATATGTGCGTGTGTGTGTTTATTTGTGTATATTAATTGCGTAAAATGTGGCTATTATCTGAAATCAAAATATTTCCATTGTTCATGGAGGAGACATGCAATTCCTCTTGTCAATATACACTTTAGAAGTTGCGGACTAAAGAAGAAAGCAAATTACCCCAACACTCTAAAGAATGCATTTATTTAAAAAAATTCTTTTTCAAGAGGAATCCCTCACGTAACTTTCCAAAACGTATAACTCTCAGACTTCATTTAATGAGGAAGTGCCTTGGAAGTCTGAATTACTATATAATTACGCTAATTTATTTTACTATGCGAATTGGTGTGACAGCGAAACTCCAGTAAATTTGTTCCTGTGCACGACATGAAGGCTTACAGGGGAGCGGAAATGCAGCTCAGATCTGTCTTAATTTCGGCTATAGATGAAGGTAATTTACCACCTTCACGCACTCGCCGCTTTATTCCCTAGGTACTAGCCACCAATATTATTTGAACTGCCGGCAGTTAAAGACGATATGGAGCAGAGAAAATGTCTCAATATTGCTGGAAATCGAACACGATATTTCCAGCCAGCATAGCTGCAGATGGAGGTACTGTAGAATGAAAAAAAAATATTTTTACCAAAAAATTGCCTTGAAAATTTTGCCCTATTCGTAAGAGTAACCTTTAGGATCTGGAGGATGTTCTCATCTGTCTGTGATCTAAAGTAGAAGATGGGCGTGAAAGTAACGGAAGAAAAACATCTTGACGGGATAATTATTATAGATCTTAAAATAAATTGTTTTGAATATCTCATTACATATGCACATATATCAACTAGAATCTGAATGGGATACTTAATACTTAAAATCTTTATAGATATTTGGTTAAAGGTAATGAAGCCTCGAGACAAAAGCGAGATTATAATATGGAAAAAGAAACTCAAAATAATTTAAGTGTTCAAATAGTGTTAACATCTCAATAGACCTACTTCAATTGAACAATATATTAATGTTTTCCATAAGACAAGTGGCTTAATAAGTTAAAAGTGGGAAAATACTAAGAGCAGTCAAGTAATGGAGAGGACTACTACCGCCTTTGACAACAAAGTGCTAAGCCGAAGGTGTTTCCTAGTACGACAGTAACGAAGGAAGCCCTTTCTTTTCTGCACTTTCTCCCTTAAACCAATCGTGATTTCTATGGCTCTGTCTTCATGTCTATGTCTACAGCAGATCTGATTTCCGCATTAAATATTATTATTATTATTATTATTTTGTCATAATTTAATTTCTTAGCAAATTTGTGTTTCAGGTTCGGTATACAGAGGTAGGGCTATATTTAATAAGCGAATTAGACCTTTGAAACAGACTATACGCTAGTATCACGTTTCATACGAATTTTGGTTAAATTAATTACCTTACCGGTTACTCAATTTTAAGCCGCAAGTCTTATTTTTATTTATTGTTTTGTTGTGTTGTTTGTGTGGGTGTACGAGTATTTGTTTATTTTGTGGTGTAATTATTTTGTGCTAGTCTTCTAATTGGTCTTTTTCCTGTTAAGTTAGCACTTTAAGAAACGAAAATGGAATTATTATTATTATTATTATTATATTCGAGAAGAATAAACATACGCATAAAACCAGACAATAAATTTACAGACTACACAGGCGAGATAGTTCACTCGGTACAGTGGTTGTGCTGCCGACTGAAGACCGAGGAATCATGGTTCGATTCCTTGCAGGAACAAGAATTTTCTCTCTCTGCCATAGCGCCCACACCTATCGTGGTTCCCCAAGCCCAACTATCCAGTGGTTACTGGGGTCTGTTTCCATGAGAATAAAGCACTAGGGCTTAAATATGGCCAGTCACATCCACCTAACGCTCAGATTAAATATGAGTGCAGCCATGCCGCCACGTCATATCGTGCCTTCGTCGTTTGCAAAGAAACAGATTCATTTTTATAAGTTTACACTGTACAAACGTTACAAAGTAACTACTAATCAGTAGGCGGGTACAGTGAAAAAAATCTACAATTCTGTCCTGCACTTACTTGTTTCAGATCTCTGCTGAATTACAGCATATACTGGAAAAGGATCTGTGTCATGTTTCTTATTTTCTCACTATATATATATATATATATATGTGTGTGTGTGTGTGTGTGTGTGTGTGTACATGAATACCATAACAACCTACACACCAGCAGTTTACTCAAAGTCTTACACTTTTATTTGACTTTACATAATGTGTGTTGTTGCAACAATATCGTTACCTAATTGAGGTATCATTAAACTCGTTATAATATCGTATTCATTTCAGTAGGGTGTTTCTGCTTGTTACCAAGAATTATTTAAATGACGAAAAGATGAATGGAAGACTGCGAATAATACATCGTACTATCGAAAGAAGAAAACATAAAAGACGGAACGGACAATAGCAACAAGAAACACAATAGGCGTGCGAAGAAAGTAGGAAGCACAACTCTGCGGACATTCCTTTAATTTAATTTTCCATCCTTGTCTGTCCCACACAGGAAGAACTGTCTTTTTCACATCGATGTTTGTAACCATCAGAAAATGCCAAATAATGGAATGGTTTTAATGAAGGGGCATCTGGTACAAAAATCGCCATCTGAAAATTTAGCCACAGTTTCTCATCTTTGGTAATCAACAGCCACGTCACTGAAGGCAATAATCTTATTCTTCATCACCCCAAAAGCGCTCTGAGTAGTTCTGCCTTCATTCACCGAGCTTTCAGTAGCTGCTGTTGATTATAAAAGGAGTATTATACCTAACGAATTGCCAGTGATAATGAAGTAAGTTAGGCATTTTGCCATCCAGTCGTCAATCGTACACACCGTCCAAACGAATCAAACAATTTTATACAAAAACCCATACCGTGCATCTTTTATTGTTTTGTACATTGCTCAACTAATACACATTTAATTGACAAAGTATTACACTACTCCCACATATTTCGATACAATTGTGTCATCCTCAGGGATTTCGTAGTTAGTACCTTGCTAATTACATAAATATGTGAATGCAGTTTTCGGTAATGCAATGTAAAATTTCACATACGTTTTATGTTGTTGAAATCTCAATGTTTAAAGTCTTTAAAATATATTAAAATTGTCCTATTGTAATAATTATTTTAGCCATTTGTAATAATGATTTTAGCCTTTTGTAATAATGAATTTAGCCATTTGCAATAATGATTTTAGCCATTTGTAATAATGATTTTAGCCTTTTGTAATAATGATTTTAAACATTTGTAATAATGATTTTAGACATTTGCAATAATGATTTTAGCCATTTGTAATAATGATTTTAGACATTTGTAATAATGATTTTAATCATTTGTAATAATGATTTTTGCCATTTGCAATAATGATTTTAGCCATTTGTAATAATGATTTTAGTCATTTGTAATAATGATTTTTGCCATTTGCAATAATGATTTTAGCCATTTGTAATAATGATTTCAGCCATTTGTAATACTGATTTGGGCCATTAGTAATAATGATTTTGGCCATTTGTAATAACGATTTTGGCCATTTGTAATAACGATTTTAGCAATTTGTAATAATGATTTTGGTCATTTGTAACAATGATTTTGGCCATTTGTAATAATGATTTTGGTCTTTTGTAATAATGATTTTGGCCATTTGTGATAATGATTTTAGCCATTTGTAATAATGATTTTGGTCATTAGTAATAATGATTTTAGCCATTTATAATAATGATTTTAGCCATTTGTAATAATTATATTAGCCATTTTATTACAAATAGGACAATTTTAATATTTTAAAGATATTAAACATTCAACAGAACAAAATATATGTGAAACTTCAAACTCTATTAAAAACAACTGCATTGAAATACTTGTGTAACTTAGCAAGGTAATAACTGCGAGCTCCCTGAGGATGACACAATCGTATCAAAACATGCAGTAGCAGCATAACAATTAGTCAATTAATTGTGCAATATTTGGTCATTGTACAAAATGAAAACAGGACTCAAACAATTATTCAGCCATTCTCACACACTTGCCGCTACTCAGCCAAAGATTCTTATACCATTCCACAATCCACTGATATATCATTCTACAATCCATACAGAGAAATTTACTTGTACTTGTGTAACTAAAACCTGAAGCCATCTACATTTCCATGACACCAGTTTTCTTCTGCCTGTCTCTGGTGGTTCATAAAGAGGTCATACACGGTCTAATATATAAAACGAAGTGCTTCCTCCGTTGTTTCGCAGCTAGGTAAGCATTTAAAATGAAAGTTACACGGCTGTCAATATTATCTCCGGGAAGGTTCGTGGTTTAAATAACAGAAAGCGTTCAGTGTATTTACCAACAACCGCACAAATAAAACACAATAAAATACAAATCATGAAACACAATTCGTTATAATCCCAACTTCTGTAAGTTTCGGCACAGGAATGCCATCTTCAGGGAGTCTGTTAACACAAAGGATCACAAGCCTAAATCCGGTGCCGAAATATGTAGGAATTGGTACTTATCACGAATTGTGTTTTATGATTTGTACTTTATTGTCTTGTATTAGGTGCTTTTGTTGGTTAATATATTGAGTGTAGGAACATGCACGGAATAAGTAATCCTTAATTAACAGAGAACATGTTTGGTGACACATAGCTTAGTCTATCCCATGGCAACGGAGCTAAATATTTGGATTTTAGCGCATCCTTTCTGTAAAACGTAAATACTTTATGGACAAAAAACAACATTATGAAACATGTGACTTTTGTGGAGAAGACACGACAAGCAGTGCAAGTACAACGTAACACTGAGGCGCGTACCTACTACCATTGTTGCAGTGAAAAAGCATTTAGTATTACATATTTTGAATGTGTGTTTGTAGTCTTAGGTACCGGCATGCAATGCGCATGCGCCATAATTTTATATGTCACCTGTCCAACTGTACAGTATTTTGCACATTAGTTCATCAATGACAAGATTTTTGAAAAACAAACCCTTATTGACTTTAAAATGTGTGTTTTGCTGTTCTCTACAAATTTTGTCAAAAATATTGCTTATTTTAAGAAGAAATGAGAGCGATATGATCAAATATGTCACTCGGTCTTCATGTGAAGTACCCGTTATTCTTTCAGATTTTAATGAAACTTGAATTTTCCGACAGATTTTCGACAAATACTTACATATGAAATTTCTTGAAAATCCATCTAGTGGGAACCGAGTAGTTCCAAGCGGAAGTACGAAGAAATATACGGATATTACGAAGCTAATTGTCGCTTTTTAAAATTTTGAGAATGCGCCTAAAACGGAAATTGTGCAGCATGTGTACAAAAATTAAAAGTATATTTGATTCCGAAACATGTGAAACATGTTCTTTTGGCACTAGGTGTACCTGCGTCCTAAGTATATAAGACGGGCCTTTCCAAAAAGAATGGAATCAATCGATAGTTTTCTCATTTCAATAGACTTACTGGCAAGTATTATGAAATTCTAGTGCTCTGTTACTGTTTATATGATTTATGAACTTTAAATGAATATTCATATAACAATTTAGCCCACTGTAAATCAGTTACAAGCTTTACGTAATATTTAATTCAAGCAGCTTCACAAAGGAAATTTATTGTTGCTAAACAAAAGTTGCAAGTTAAAGTCGGACTAAGAACAAAAACTTTAGTTATAACGGTTAAGAATTACATTAATTACTCCTCGTAATTCTGTTTGCTGTCATATTAGAAGTTTGTTTAGAAATGTGCGTTTTATTGATCGTTACTAATCTCTGAATTTTAAGATGAATTTACATGTTCTTTTGTAGAATTCCTGCTAAGAATATCCTGTGGGATATTTTCTGTAATATGCGCAAGAAGTTTAATAAACAATATTTTTTGAGGTTAAATTTTCTAATCATTTTTGTTACTAATATATGTTTGTATAACTGTATATATATATATGTATATATATATATGTAAGTTCCCACAGCTAAAGAATAAGTACTGCGCGTAAAATATATAATTACACTTAAATTAAAATTTGTATTATTAAAGTGGTGGAAGAACAGCTATAAGACCCGTTACAGAAACAGCACACGAGCAAAGGAAATACAGTAATAACAAATAACAAACAAAAACGCATTGAGGAAACGTAGGAAATCACAACTAAATTATTAGAGCATTAAAAATATTTTAATTTTTAAAGAAAATTTTGTTAAAACGTGTCAATATTTTCTGAGGATATAGACTCTACCCTTCACTTCAACGCAATTTATGGAAGGAAAGATCTGTTGCTAAGTGAATGCTCTAATGCAACAATGTACAGTTACAGAGATATTGCAATTCTCTTAACAAAAGAAGAAGAACCAGAAAGATAGTACTAAATATAAGGAAAATAAATACGAATATTAACTTACAATAAATCCAAAATTCACTAATAATAATAAATAGTGGGACAGCTTGTAACCATCACTTCACTGTAATGATGAAATAAGAGAGCAAAAGATAGACAGATAATGTCCTTACTGCTGACGAGTTGAAAGATTGCCTGGCTTTCTCACTTCACCCATGTTACAAGTCTCGGGTTTGGAATTACATCAGGATTTCTCCCCAGTGATCCGGGCTATGAACAGATCACGGGAGGGGGGAGTGTAGTTGGCCCCAAATTATCCAGTCTATCCGGCGATCCGGATGTTTTGGCTGCGGATTACCGAGGTATCACTACGCTCATTTCTATACATACACGATCACGCCTGCATCCTCGCTGTTTCTTGTTAGACCTAATTTGTTGTTTTAAAAAAGTCTGTTTTCCTCCCTGCAAATAAGTTACATCTAACTTGAAAAAAATACTGATTAGTACTCTATTACAATAAATTTATATTATTGTTTTGAATGTGTTTTTCTGTAAATATTTGTAATTTTGGGTGTAATTACTCTGATGTTTGTATCTTATTTTTGATTTCTGATGGGACTGCTTGCATCTATTGTCATTAATGTTGTGTATTCTGTGTCAATTTTTTAATTATTATTATTACGGATATCATAATCACCATCATAATCACCATATTCACCAGTCACCTTAAATACAAATCAAGTGTTAATTATGATATGTTATGATATTTATTTTAAATGCAATTGGGTGTATACCCGGTGGCAGTGGTACACGATTACAGACCAAAATTACATATAACAACAACAATCAACACCAACAATACGTCGAGCAAACCATTTACCCTCCTCTGAGCGGAGGTAAGAGTGCGGACCGTGCCCCGTCTTTGAGAGGAATACCCTAGCATTCGCCTTACAACCGAGGGAAAGCACGGAAAACCTCGGTCAGGATAGTAGTCCGTGTTAAATTACATACAATAAATTTCAAGAGTTACAGAAGGAGAAACCCAGTAACAGGATAGTACAACTATACAGTATAGGACAAAAATAGCCAAATAAATCAAAATTACAGAATAAAACAAAACATTACAATTATCATATCTTTTTGTCACGATCGAGGTCAAAGGATCAACCAAGCCTTAATCAATCAAATCTAAGGTTCGTCGCTGCCGCTCTGGTCTATTCATCACGTCACGGAGACACACGCCCTCTTATGCGTTAAGTGACGAATTCGATAGTTGAGTTCAAGGGCAGTTCGGAACTGAAATACAGAGTTAATGGACGTAGCAACCAATCACGTTCCTACATTATTTTAAACGTCCCAGGAATCCCGGTGTGATATGGCAAAGACAGCACTCTCTCTCAAGACTTAATTCTCACGACATTGATTAAGTACTCCCTATGCATTCTGAAACTAACATATTGAAACTCGGCAAAGGAAAATTCGTCAAGTTGTGAATTCCTTCAAGAGAGTTTCATTTAGAAGAGAAACGACTAACCATCGCTAATGAAACTATATAAATCGCCAAGCAATAGAAACAGAATGAAGGCGAATTTTGTTGCATTCAATCAACCATGAGTTAATAAGACACAAGTAAAAGATAATATATTGTGTGTGCAACAGTATCACAGAACTTTTATTGCTGTGTATAATTTTCCTTTTAATACCGCTGCAAGGAGAAATGATGCCCCAGGATGATGTCTCGGTGAAATGGATCCTTCTTTTTTTTATTATTTTGAAAAATGCTGATCCTGTATTACAAAACACTCCAGGTGTGAATCTGTATTTCATTTTTGCTACACATCAGCCTACGCGCATTATGTCTAAATGTCATTTCATTACCTCAGAAGAGGCAAAGCTGAGAAGCAACATTCACTTCGTCAAACGAATACATTCAAATTCTTCAGACAATAACGATTTGCCTACTTTTTGTACGAATACAGTATCAACAAGTCGATCTGTTTTTACTTTCAGGAAAGAAACATAATTTCAGTTTTATATGACAAAAAATTGCAGCTTGAAGGAGCTAACAGAATATGTGAAGATACAATCTCAAGTAAAACGGCCTTCGCTGTGCCCACAACCTAAAGCCCTGTTTCTTAATTCCATTTTAATAATATCTTCTCCTCTACTCCTAGATTTTCTCAATATTCTCCTTTCTTCAGGGCGTTTGAAAGTTTATTCAATGGGTTTTCGGGTTCTTTCCCGGAATAAAACTGCTGCGGCTCGATAATGATAACTCGCCTCCATCTACTGTACAGGTAACAGTGAGTGGATCTGCAGCGCGGTTCCTTCTGCACACCTTCATGGAGTGGACAGGGAAAACCTTGCCTTTTAAAATTTGTAATTGTCTTTAAATAAAAGATGTATGTACTTCAATTTGTCAAGGAAACAATCTAATCCTTAGAAGAGTAGTTTCCTTATTCCGTTTCATACCCCTACCTAGTTTTATTTAGAGATTAATGTGCCGAAATTCATTGCCAGTAATTCTGCCACAGTTTTATACTTTAATATGAACTCCAGTTGAAAGAAGTTTAATACAGGGTATACACAAAAGAATGGTGCGGCTTCAAAAGTTAACAAGAAATTTTTTTCTCACCGTACACGGGCATAACTTACACCGTCAGCAGCAGCAGCAAGTTTCTCGTGCGCTACTAGCAGTTCGCTTCTCATGCTTAATGCGGGACCGCGGGGCCAGTTTCCAAGATGGCGTCGCAGCAGGAAAGTCTTTCTGTGTGTTCCGTTTTGAGGTGTCCAGATCTGTGATTACAGTGCAGCGTGAGTTTCGTGCACGGTTTAGAAAAGACACACCATGCATGGTGCGTCTTTTCCAAACCGTGCACGGAACTCAGGCAGCACTGTAATCACAGATCTGGACACCTCAAAACGGAGCACACAGAAAGACTTTTCCTGCTGCGACGCCATCTTGGAAACTAGCCCCGTGGCCCCGCAGTAAGCATGAGAAGCGAACTTCTGTAGCGCATGAGAAATTTGGACAGTTGCTTCTGCTGGCGGTATAATTTGTGCCCGTGTAAATTGAGAAATAAATTTCTTGTTAACTTTTGAAACCGCACCATTCTTTTGTGTATACCCTGTATGAGACCTAAAACTGTCACTCCTTTTGTACAAAACTTTACTTTTGCCCCCACTTTTTCTTCTTGATCCTTTCTCACATTCCACGTTAGATTTAAAAGAAAGAATTGTTCCATTTAAAACTCTAACCCACTTGTCTCCTGCCACCCTCGAAGCCACTGTTACAGCAGCAACTAAAACAGAATTCTACCTACGGATCTTTCCAACTTGATGGTAGCAAACCTGGCGTAAAAGTACTGTCCATTGAAAGAAGTTTCCGAATAAGGAATAGAAGAGGCGAAACAGTAAGATCCTCTTGTATTATCTTATTCCTTGCCTGGAGCTGCATGTTACCAACTTACCAAAGAGAAACATCATAGAGTGAAGTGCGAAACAAGTGAGTCTACATTTCCATTCCCTCTGTCGCTACATTTTTACAACATATAAATGGCAGTAAAGCACTTGGTAGACCGAACTGAACTCATTCCTAAAACATGGAGGCAACGATCATTAAAATACTGAAGGATTTACTTGCGTCATTCTTTTACCAGTTTACAAAAGTTTTAGGTAATATTTGTCTTTTAAAAAAACACGTAAAAATGTACATTGAACGTATGTGGAAATCCGTAAGATGGAATGTTGAAGAAACGAAGGTGAAAGAATGTTGCCGTAAACATCAGGTGTTTGTTCCCACAGAGCACCATTTCTTTTGTCACGTTAAAAGTCTGTGGATTTAGAAGTCGAAATTTTCATTCGTTATAGAACGGCAGTTTTATTTGCTTACGTTTTTACTTAAGGCACTGCCAGTTGCTTAAGGCACTGCCAGTTGCTTAAAGCACTGACAGTTGCATTATCTATGTATACCGTTAAATAGTCAAGTGATTAAAAAGAAATGAATTGTGAAATTAATCTGAAATTTTACGGAAGAATCTGGCCATGGCATAGTTTCAAACACCACTCAGAAATTTGCCTAAACGAGTAAAAAAAACACATCAAATGTGTTATATTTTGAAATAAACTATTTTTAGCACCGAACTGAATGAAATATTTTTTTTTTGAATCAGGATGCTTACATTATTATCAAAGTAGTTAAAAAGCAAATACATATTAACAACTTAATTTTTTCATCCTACAGGCTTTGTTGTTAGTTAGCGCAGGTATGTGTAAACACTGCGGCAAATAAAACTGGAATTTCTGCACCTACATTTTTTCCGCGTCTTAATGGACCACTAGAAATAAATATTACACTCTCTTCTACTTACTTTAAGGAACAATTGCACTGGGTCCTGGCAGCAAGCAGAAGATTAAAGGTTTTAGGATTTTCGTCACAATCAGGCCTAACATTGCAGTCGCATGTGCCCAGACATCGCACAGTCTTTTTGTGCATATTATGTTTCGGAATGACGTATTGTCTTCATGCTGGCAGGGAGTGACGTGACGATGATGTCAGAAGATGTACGCACGATGTAAGGAAGATCACCCCATTCCAATATATATATATTTTCCTGAAGTTGATAATGTGTTTCTTCGTAAAACTTCTATTCACCAGCAAGGCTACGCCTTATCTCAACTCTGCTGACCAGAATGAAGACTTGATTAACTTTACGTATTATGTTTTGCAATGTTCCACTAGGAATTATGTTTGGCATCACAAATTTGTTGGCGAAGAATATGACAGCACAGTAATTATATTTTGCAAAAAAAAGAGTCTTGCGTTTGAGAGAACACTTACAACATTTCAGCACCCATATGAAACCAGTCCACACTTTGCACAATATTTTTTTACATAATTTCAATATTATTGTCCCGTGTAAGACTAGGTTATTAAATTAGTCCTTTCCTTCCTCCTGCAGAGCTCAGCTCGGTCGTTCGAAGTACCTTGATTCGTAGTTGAGAGTCTAAACTTTGTTTAAAACATGTCATTAGTTATATTTATACGTTTCCAGTTAATGCAAAACATCAACATATATACAGGGTGTCCCAGGAGGAATGTGCCAGACTTCGGGAGAGTGTTCCTTAGGTCAAACTATACCGATATAACCCAAAACACCTATATCCAAAGTTGAACGGTTACGAAGATAATGGCCAGAGAAGTTTGAAATTTTGACAGTTATTACTCACTTATTGATTACCAAATACATATTGAAACTGGCAGGAATATGTGGTTTCTGTAATGTTAATATCTGTACATAACATCAAAGTAAC
>Ga0123355_10004559_pt1 | contig 20146 bp, 17 predicted proteins | sample TergutEmb28metaG_3_FD_89872 | JGI IMG/M metagenome (GOLD analysis project Ga0123355, IMG submission 89872) | Embiratermes neotenicus P1 segment gut microbial communities from Petit-Saut dam, French Guiana - Emb289 P1 | ecosystem: Host-associated > Arthropoda: Insects > Digestive system > Gut ...
CTTGTAACAAGCGTTGTTGGACAAGCAGCAGTTATAGTTGCTCTTGCAGGACTGAGCTTACTTGGGCTCAGTGTAAGACGCAAGAAGGTTGCAGCACTTGATGAGTTGAGTGGGTAGTGGGCAGAAATAGCCTTTTAGCTAGTCGATAATGCAATAATGGGCGTTGCCGTCTTGCTGGATGAGACCGTCATTTTCAAGGGCTGCTAAGACGGCTTCTGTCTCTGCTATTTCGAGCGTGCAAATTTCTGCCAGTTTATGGGTGCTGCTGTTGGGATCAGAAAGGATTGCTCGCAGCATTTGAGCGCGTTTTTGCCTGAATGAACCTTCGAATTTCGATTGCTTGCTGTGATGCTTGCTGCGACGCGAAGGATTGGGGAAGGTCTTCTTCAGCCAGGTTCCATAGTCAAGCAAGGCGTAACTCCACTGCCTGGCACGCACTCCCGATTTTTGTGCATAAGCAACTGCTTGTTGCAGGACACCTATAATTTCTTTGTCACTTATGTCATGTTCAGCAGGAAAGACCTCGTGCAGGACAACGCTACGTACGTTGGTTTCCAGATAGGGCTGCGGAGCATATTCGTCATAGGCAAAGGCAGTAATGGCAGCCGCAGTGGCTGGTCCTATCCCAGGCAAGTCGAGCAGGGCGTCATATGCACTGGGCAAGATGCCATTATGGTCTTCGCTGACTTGTTGGGCAAGGCGCTTTAGGAGCAGTGCGCGCCTATTGTAGCCAAGTCCCTGCCAGGCTGTGAGCACATCAGTGGTACTTGCAGCGCTGAGTGCGTCAAATGTAGGAAATTGCTCAATCCAGCGCGTATAGTAATTAGACACCCGTGTTGCTTGGGTTTGCTGCAGCATGAATTCGCTGACGACTATGGCATAAGGATCATTGGTATTTCGCCATGGATTGTTGCGATAGTATTTACGTCCTTCATCGAGGACACGATTAACAAAACAATCTATTGCCAAGGGGTTGTGACCAGAAGTTCTACAGATTGCAATTGTCCAGATGCAAGTGCATCTTGCAAGAGCGAATCATTCTGGATCTCTGATTCCAAAGCAGAGGGATAGGCTGACATTATGAGTGGCAAATTTGCAGCATTCGCAACCGCTTGTCCAAAGCGTAGTCCCTGATGGACTGTCTGAATATCTGTTTCGTCTTGCAAATGAGTGTTATTAACGATGCCTGTTGCCTGCAATTTGCACGCAGTTTCGATTTCGCGCAATTGTGCTAATGATTCAGCAACAGCACCGTCAAGACTGGATTGGGTTGAACGGCTGCGATTGATCACGTACCACAGTGCAAAGTATTCATCCGTAGCAGTATTTGCATTCCTCTGCAAGCTACGCTGAATGTCAGAATGATAGCGCGCAAGCGTTGTAGCTCCAGCGTCATCGCCTCCGACATCAATAATGACAGTTCCCATTGATTCAAATGCACCACTAATCGCTGCAGGGAGTGCAGGCGTTTCGATGCCTGCGCGTGCAAAGGTGGGTGCGATTAGCTCAACGTTGCTTTGACGCAACTTTTCAATGTAGTCAGATGATCGGAAGTAGGGATTAATGATGTCGAGATCAACAAGCGTGACGGGCGTATCATCAGAACCAGCTGCTGCCATTGCAGACTTGGCAAGATTTAGCGACAGATTGGTTTTGCCGACACCGTAGTAGCCAGTAATGATGCAAAGTTTCGGAAGAGTGATATTCATGCTTCTAGTGTATCAAAGTGACGCGAAAGGAACGCCATGGATGCGTGATGGAAACGCCGCACTATTGCCCAAGTAAAGTTGTGGCACTAGGAGTACAATCAGATTAATTATTTACATCGTGTATCATATACACATTTTTATTTGGTATGGCGGTACCAAAGGAAAGCGGGGTTGCCATGTTAGTCAAAAGTAGAGTTATCATTTTTGCAGTAACACTTCTATTGGGAATCACGGCATTCACCCAAATTGCTCTAGCGATAGATCCATCACTTAAGGATCTCACGATTGAGTGCGGTACTGGCAGTACCAGCGCCATTAGTGAGGGATCATTTAACCGACCGACAGCGTCTGCTCTGTCAGACGGCGAAGTTCGTGTGGGCAAGTCCATTGCTTACAACAATGATCCAGCCCTGAATGTCTTAGATGGAACAATCACCGTTACGCTATCTGTGTGGGCGCGGACGTATGCAGATGATGCAAGTACATCTGCAAGCCCTCTTGTTCCCATGAGTGGCGGCACCTTTGTTGAGGTCACTGATGATATTGGTGATTTTGCAGTGCTTGGTACATTGCCTGCAGGACTTGTGCTTGACGGCACTACGATTAGATGGAACCTCACTGATCAAGCATCAATTCTTGGAAATGCTCCACTTCAAACCAGCTATACCTTGACGGTGGTAAATCCACCCAAGACGTCTCCCTATGAACTGGGTCACTGGTATTCAACAGGTACTGCTAGTGCCCGGTTCGTACCTGCTGTAGGAAATCCCTACTACTGGGAAACAGAGGAAACACCTCAAGACGAATTCACTGTGGATATGAGCTGGAACAATGGTAACGGTATCAACAGCGGTACGATTACTGATAATTTCCAAGGGTACACCATCCACTTTCCAACAAATTTGTCTGGTGAAGGACAGGTTCCCTATAACTCAGATGGAACCATGAATGTGGACGGGCAGTGGAACTGGTGGCCACAAGATTCAAGTACGCGCGGACAGGCTGCGACGGCAAATGGATCAAGTTATAGTTGGCATCTGCAATGGGAGAAGGGCTCAACTCACACAAATATCTTTACAATAAAAGATTTTGGAGGACCTGGAGCTGACGTTCAGTTCAGGATTGAACTTGGCAATCCAGGAGGAAACGATTCAGTTTCTGGTGGCAAAACCATTTTCATCAAGGAACATTGTCAGCGCTCTCACAGTGCTGGCCAGGGCGACTCCTTTGGCTGGTCAGGAGATGCGATTACTTTGAAGCTTGATGTTGCAGGACAGATTCGAGTGTTAGGTGATAACATCGAGCCACCCTCAAATTCAATTCCAGATCCTGATCCTAAGCCAAGACCAGGCCACAAGCACATTCATTCGAGGCCACAGACTGATCCTAAGCCTGACCCCAAACCAGATCCAGAGCTAAAAAGTGACCCCAAACCAGATCCTAAGCCTGACCCTAGTCCAGAGCTACCTGCTGTACCTGGATCACGTCCACCTGCAACACCTGGTGGAACAAGTTCTGACCCAGCACCTGCTCTTACACCAAGAACATCTACTGCGGGAAGTGTTGGCAACAGAGATGATGCTATCGTACCTGCCGTGTATCAAGGTGGCAGGGTAGTAGTATCGAGCTCTCAGGTAACAAGCCTCCCCAAGACTTGGGATGGTAGTAATATTAGATTTTGGCAAGCCCTGTTAGTTGCAGCCTTGCTACCTGTAATGATGATTTTCCTAGCGCACAGGCGAGGTATTGTCCGGCGCTAATCCTTTGGGTACGCCCAGAGCGAAGCATTTTGTTAGGCGCAGGGGTGAGGGTATCGTGGTTCTCCCCAGACCATGCCAAATACCCCACCCCGGGCTGACTGCGCTATAATGAAGCACATGAATTCCATTGCTGTTGATATTGTAGGTTTTGCACTTAATCCTGCGACACAAGAACCAGTCATGCTGTTAAAGCGCAAGGGCGAAAAAGAGCCCGTAAAAAGTGTAGTTCCCATTGCGGTAGGACAGGCAGAAGCACATGCGATTATTACGGCATTGCAGGGTGTTGAGCCGCAACGTCCCATGACCCATGATCTGATGACGAATATTATGATGACTCTGCATGCGAGCATTGAGCGTGTGGATATCCACAGCTACTACGATGAAACCTTCCATGCAGCATTAACTATGGTACAAAATGGCGTAACCTTTATCGTGGATGCTCGTCCTAGCGACGCTGTAGCACTTGCTGTTCGCCAAAAAGTGCCAATTTATTTAGATCAGGATGTGTTTAATGCAAGCTCTGTCGAGACAAGTGCCATGTCTGGTCGACCTGATGATATGTCTATCGACAAACGCGATTCCCGGATGGAAAAAGTCCTAACGCAAATTCATAATTTTTCAGAGCATGTCCAGCCCGACGACTTTAAACTTTAGGGAATGGATGATGCTCGGTTGCTCTTTCAGCGACATCTTACAGATGCGTTTTCACACACTCGCGCCTTTGAAGAAATTGACGCAGTGCTTTCACGTGATTGTGACGCCAACTTAAAAATTCCTGGCTTTGCTCGCACCGCCTATTGTGCAGCACAGTTTTTGCACAGTCCCACTGCAACGATGATTGTGTGCCCGACTGATGTTGAAGCGCGCAAATTTGCAACAGCACTCATGTCTTATGTGGGAGCAGATAAAGTTGCCTTGTTGCCCGAACGCACGGATACGCCCTGGTCATTACGCGCGCCAGATATGGCGGTGATGGCAGCTCGATCTGCTGCAGTATCTGCACTGTGGGATAAACAGGCAAAAATCATTGTGAGCTCTGTACCTGTATGGATGCGGCGCTTTCCCTCTAATCAGTCAGCAAAGCAGGGCAGCTGGAAGCGTAGCTTAAATTTTGTTCCTGGTGCAACTTTTGAAAGGGATGATTTGGTTTGCGACCTTATTCAAATGGGTTACGTTCGTCAGCAAAAAGCAGATAGCGAGGGCAGCTTTTCCCTTATTGGTGATGTGCTAACAGTATATCCGCCTCATCCACAGCGTCCTTTCATGGTTGATTTTTTCGATACTCAGGTTGAAGGCATTAGAACATGGCTGGTGGGCACAGGGCAGCCTATTGCGGCATTGCCGCAAGCAGCTCTACATTCAATTGTCGAGCCGGGAACGGGCACGCATATCAGCAACAGTCCGGCGGGCAATGCAGGCGACGGTCAAACGGACAAACATAAGGCAGGGCTTGTTAATCTTTCAACCTATGTGAAGCCTCAAGTGCGCACGATACTCATAGAGCCAAAAGCAATCTTTGACTGTGCGGTTAGACATGATCAGGAGCTACGTGCTGCTGCACACAGTGCAGATTTCAAGCGTCCAGTTGAAGATTACTTTATTGTACCTGCACAGCTGGATTTTGGTCAGGGCAAGCGCTTGACCATGGCGACTCTTGCAGGCGCAAAGCAGCCAGATGCAGAATTCAGGGCACGTAAGCCCCATTCATTTTCTAGCGATGATCAACTGCTTATTGCGATACGCGAATTGTTACGCAAGGACATGGAGGTCTTTCTGGCCTTGCCTCAACCGCGCCACCAGGACCGCATACGCGAACTGTTGGTATTTGGGGACATTACGGTAGGAGACCGTGCTCACATTGTTGACATTGATATAAGTAGTGGCTTTATTGCAGAGGGCGCTCACTTTGCCCTCCTAACCACTGCTGAGATTTTTCCTCGCTCAAAGGCACAGTCGGGCGATGATAAAGACAGTGTAAATCTGAGTCTTACTAGTAGGGACAGCACAAAGCTAACCTTTGCCTTTGAGCCAGGCGATTACATAGTGCATGAAACACATGGTATTGCCCTGTTCAAAAAGATTGATCAGCGTACCGTAGATGGCGTGACTCGCGATTATTTGTTTTTGCAGTATGCACAGGATGACATGCTGTATACGCCTGTCGATCAAATAGACAAGATCACAAAATACGTGGGTGCAGATGGATCTGCTCCGCGCGTAAGCAGGCTTGGCAGCAAGACATGGTCACGTGCAACAACAAAAGCAAAAAACGCGGCAAAGCAGTTGGCGTTTGACTTGACGGATCTCTATGCTCGCCGCAGCAATATTCGTGGTTACAGCTACCAGTTAGATACTGCACAGCAAGAACAGATGGAGGCAGCGTTTCCCTTTGAGGTGACACCTGATCAGTTTGCAGCAATTCGTGATGTCAAACATGATATGCAGTCCTATCGTCCCATGGACAGGCTTGTCATAGGCGATGTTGGCTATGGCAAAACTGAAGTAGCCTTACGCGCAGCTTTCAAAGCGACAATGGACGGCAAGCAGGTTATGCTGCTATGTCCAACGACCATTCTTGCACAGCAGCACTATACGACATGGGCAGAGCGCCTGCGACCCTTTGGTGTACGCGTTGAAGTTTTGTCACGCTTTCGCACGTCTGCCCAGCAGCGGGCAGCACTGGAAGATTTTGCACAAGGAGATGTTCACATCTTGATTGGCACACATCGCCTGCTTTCTGCTGATGTGGTTCCCCATGATTTGGGGCTGCTGATTATTGACGAAGAGCAACGATTCGGAGTTGAACACAAAGAGCAGCTCAAACACATTCGTGAGCAAATTGACGTATTGGCACTTTCAGCTACACCCATTCCGCGCACGCTGCAAATGTCACTTTCTGGTGTGCGCGACTTAAGCATTATTGACACACCGCCACAGGGCAGGACACCCGTCAAGGTGCATGTGGGTGCCTACGATGAAGATCTGGTGTCGAATGCTATTCGCCGCGAGCTGCAGCGCGGTGGACAAGTCTACTATATTTCGAATCGCGTAAAAAGCATTGACGATGCGCTTGAACGAGTCAGGGCTGCTGCTCCAGAAGCACGTGTTGCTATTGCACACGGGCAGATGTCAGAAAAAGAGCTGGAATATATTATGGAACAATTTAGCGCCCGCGAGATTGAGGTGCTAATATCAACAACTATCGTAGAGTCGGGCATTGACAATCCGTACACCAATACATTGATTATCGAAGATTCTCAGCGTATGGGACTTTCCCAGCTGTATCAGCTGAAGGGTCGTGTTGGCAGAAGCCACAACCACGCCTATGCGTACTTTTTATATCCGCCAGGTGACGCACTAACCAGTCAGGCTATTGAGCGTCTGTCGGCAATTGCAGAACACGATGATCTAGGATCAGGCATCAAAATTGCCATGCGTGACCTTGAAATTCGCGGAGCAGGGTCTATTGTTGGGGGTGCTCAGTCAGGACAATTGTCGGCTGTTGGTTTTGATCTATTTGCTTCAATGCTTGCATCGGCGTTGTCCGAGTTGCATGGACAAGCAGAAGTGGTTCATCCTGAGATACGCATAGACATTCCCGAGCCAGCTTATTTTGCAGATGAATATATGCCTGATATTGGGCAGCGTGTTTTATGGTATCGACGTATTGCAGCGACACGTAATGTGGATGACCTTGCAGTGTTTCAGGCTGCAGTTATCAAGGAGTATGATGCCATGCCCACAGAGGGTAAAAATCTCTTTGCAATTGCGCGCATTAGGCTTGCAGCAGCGGAATTGAAGGTAAAAAGTGTCGAGGTACGTGGACACAATTTGTCAATTGGGCTTACAAGTCCAGACCCCGACATTATAGAAGAGCTGTCAAAAATAGGGGCAGAGTATGACCATAGACGAAAGATTGTATCTAAGCAGCTGAGGGGCAAGGGAACAGTGACGAATCAGGTTGACTCTTTTTTGTCTGCTATGCTGTTTGCTGATGAGTAGGTGTCGTGCTGTGGTGAGGTTTAGTAGAATGGATAGTAGGTAGCAAGACCAAGGCTGCGCATGAGCGCAGGTGTCCTTTTTGGTGCGATAGTTTAACGAGAGAAGTGATTTGATGTTGCAGCGTGAAAAGTATGATAGGGGCAAGCAGGGCGAACAGCGCGGGTCTGGGCAAAAGCAGCCAGGAGATGCGTCCAAAGACGATGTAATTGATCCAGACAAAGAAAGTGACGCAAGTGATCTGCCGCCCATTCCTGATGATAGCGATCTAGATTTGGATTGGGGAACGGCAAAGATGCCTGATTTTAGTGATGAGCCTGCGACCTCACTTCCTGTTGGCGAGATGTCGGGAGATGCGGTTTATGCTGCAGCTGACGCTGTCGATTCAACTGATGCAACAGTTATTTCGATTGCCGACAAGGCGATGGGTGCAGACAGTGACGATGATGTAGAGGGTGCGAAGCGCAGCTTTTTGATTCCACTTGTTGCCATTGCTGCGGTGCTGGTGATTGCAGTAGCTGCGTGGTTTGTGATTGCAAACACGAGCTTGTTTGGCGGCGGTGTGGCAGCGCGTGTAAACGGAGACGCAATTACTATCGCAGAACTTGATTTCCGTGTTGAAGCTGCCAGGGCACAAAATCCTGTGATGTTTAGTGTAGAAGCAGGCGGCCTAGAAGAGGGCATGGCGCGCCAATTAATCCTTGATGCGATGATTGATGATATCTTGCTGGTTCAAGAGGCTTATCGAGAGGGCATCCAGATTGGCGACGCTGAAGTGCAGGCTGACATTGCTGATCGGATTGCTCGGTATCCCAGCGAAGCAGAATTCGACGAAGATCTGCGGGCTTTTGGCATGACTCGTGAACAATTCGAAGAGCAGCTTCGTATGGTGTTGGCGATTGATGCACTGATAGAGTATCTGGTACCTGCAAGTGAGATTACCGATGATGATGCGCGTGAATATTACGAAGACAACATTGAATTGTTTATCGATCCAGGTGCTGATGGTGAAGAGGGAGAGCCGATTCCCTTTGATGAGGTTGTTGCAGAGCTGCATAATTTGTTGCTGGGCTCATTGCGCAACATTGTACACAATGAGCTGATAGAGCGCTTGCGTGAAGAAGCTACTATTAGCGTGCGTGATCCTGTGGTTGTTGCCTTTGAGGAGGCTGGCGGTAGTGCCGATGATTTCATTATTGATGACGATGATGCAGATGTTGCGCCTGAGGGCGACGACACAGATGCTAATGACGCTGATGCTGACGAAGAATAACTTGAGTCGCCAAGTTACGTAAAGGAAGTACAATGAGTGAGATTATTGATGTGTTTGCGCGAGAAGTACTTGATTCGCGCGGCAATCCTACGCTTGAAGCACAGGTTGTTTTGTCTGATGGTAGCGCAGGAACAGCAATTGTTCCCTCGGGTGCATCGACAGGAGCTTTTGAGGCTGCCGAATTGCGTGATGGTGATGATGCGCGCTATTTGGGCAAGGGTGTATTACAGGCCATTGAAAGCGTGAATGGTCCTATTGCCGAAGCCTTGTTTGGTGCAGATGCTACTAATCAGCGTGCCATAGATATGGCAATGATTGTGCTGGATGGGACAGAAAACAAGTTAAAGCTGGGGGCAAATGCGATTTTGGGTGTGTCTTTGGCCAATGCCTGTGCCGCTGCTCAATCGGTAGGACTGACTTTATCCAGTTACATTGGCGGTGCAAATGTGTGCAAGCTACCTGTTCCTATGATGAACATATTAAATGGTGGCGCGCATGCAGACAACAATGTTGACCTGCAAGAATTCATGATTATGCCAACGGGCGCCGGAAGTTTTGCAGAAGGCTTGCGCTGGTGTGTCGAGATATATCATACGTTGAAAACTGTCTTGAAAGAGTGTGGTCTGGGAACTGCGGTTGGTGACGAGGGCGGATTTGCCCCTGATCTTGCTTCGAACGAGGCAGCACTTGAATTGATTATGGATGCGATAGTACGCGCAGGATATGTGGCTGGTGAGCAGATAAACATTGCACTTGATCCAGCAACTACCGAGATTTATGATCGCGACAGAGGTTTGTATGTGCTAGCTGGCGAGGGTCGTGAGCTAAGTCGTGAACAGATGGTAGATTTTTGGGAAGATTTAGTTTCGCGCTATCCCATTATTAGCATTGAAGATGGTATGGATGAAGAGGATTGGGATGGCTGGAAGCTGCTGACTGATCGAATTGGTGCAGACGTTCAACTGGTTGGCGATGACCTGTTTGTCACCAATACAAAGCGCTTGTCGCGCGGCATTCAAGACGGCATTGCCAATTCAATACTGGTCAAGCTTAACCAAATTGGCACATTGACCGAGACGCTTGATGCCATCGAGATGGCTCAGCGCTGTGGTTATACCTGTGTGATTTCGCATCGTAGTGGCGAGAGCGAAGATACCTTTATTGCAGACCTCGCTGTTGCTGTGGGTGCTGGTCAGATTAAGACAGGTGCACCTGCGCGCAGTGATCGTGTTGCAAAGTACAATCAGCTGCTGCGCATTGAAGAAGAGTTGGGCTTTACGGCGAAATATCAGATGTAGCTTGGTGGCAGTCCAGCTACAGATGGCTGTGCAGATTTGACAGGTTTTGGACATAGGCAAAGGATGCGAGTATGAACCCTTTTGTTTTGCCTGAACAGCAATATGGAACAACACTTGAGTCCTTGCTTGAGCGCAGAGAGCGTGTTGCGAAAAGCGAGGGCACGAATTATGGTTCAAGCAAGCTCTTTAAGGGACTGGCTGGTCGTGTGTTGCGCGATGTGCGACCAGGCAGCCGTATCCTTGAGATTGATGCGGGCGCAGGCCTTTTTACTCGCCTATTCTTAAAGCGCGGATGTGTGGTTACTGCATTTGAGCCGGCTCCTGTCTTGTACGATATGCTAACCTGCATTGACGATGAGAACCTAACCACGCATTGTGGTTTTGTCGAAGAGCAATATCCTCTGGATGACGATTTAAATGATGATGGTGCTGATGATGAAGGTGATTCATTGTTTGTCGCACCTTTTGATTCGGCGATTGTTACTTTTCCTGCGCGGCGCGGACGTGGAATTCTGGCTTTGATTTGTGCGTTATTGCCACTAGTCAATGAAAAAGTGCTTGTTGTCTTGCCAGATAATGGTTCTGTTGATTTGTCATCGTTGTTGCGATCGGTTTCGCTGCGCGGTTATTATGCTACAGCGGAATTTGTTGTCGATTTGCCAGCTGTTCGGGATGTGGGTGCTGCGGGACAGGGAGAGCTCAGTCAGATTAAGCGTGTAATCTTGATAAATGTAGCAGCAGATCCTTTAATCCCACAACCTTTGTGCCCGTCACAAGTGTTAAATGTTTGGGGTTCTACGGTACGCACCATCGATGTTCCTTATCCCGTGCCGCGCGGTGCAACGACACGCTTGATTCGTTACTTTCGAGCAGGTGGCGACCGTTCAATTTTGATAAAAACTGATGCGCAGGGCATGCATCATCTATATGGCAACATGCGAACTGCTGCAAATCGCATTGCGCGCGATCAGGTTTCTGTACGGCGCGTTGATAATGGAATTATGTTAATGCGTGTTCCGCCGAGTGAATCTGGAAAAAATCAGTAGGATGGCAGAGCAGCGCGACAAAAAGAAGTCACGTTTTCTGGCACGCTGGTTTCTGCTGATTCCTGCGGTAGTGATTGTTATTACCGTCATTGTGCTTGCATGGTACTATGAGCCCGCACAAATTTGGTATCGCGAGACACGGCAAGAACGCGTATTGCGAGAAACACTTGCAGGCATTCAAGAATACAATGTCCAATTGCAGGAAGAACTGCGATCTCTTGAAACGACTCAAGGCATTGAAGATTTTGCTCGAAATGAACTAAATTTGGTCGAGGAAGGTGATCGCAGCATTATTGTCACCCGTGATGGAGAACCAATAACAGAGCCGCGGAGCAACCGAGAGGCCACCATAGCTGCAATACCTGAAAACTCGCGTCCCTTTGGAGCATGGACTGACTTTTTGGACACACTCTTTGGCATTGAATGATTAAGGAGATCATTTAGATATGCGTGCGGTGCCCTGGCGACACACACCAAAAGTTCTTGAAGTCCAGTTGGGACGCCCTCCGCAGACACCGTGGCGTGTTGTGGTTGGTTGCAAATACGGATTTCCACAAGTCATAGCTTCTCCTTCTAAGTTAGACAATGGTGCGCTAAACCCGCAGTGGATATGGCTGACCTGTCCATTTTTGCGCAAAAGTATTGGTCGCTTTGAAGATGGTGGTGGCTGTGTTGCTGCAACAAATTTACTTGAATCAAAACAGCACTTAGCAAGCCAAATCATGAACCTGGACAAAGAGGTTCGCAGATTGCGCGCAGAAGAAGGCGAGGGGATTGATCATGCTTTTGATGTGGGACTTGCTGGTTCTGCAGATCCCCTGAAAGTTAAATGCATTCATGCTCATGTGGCGCATCACTTGGCAGGACTCAAAGATCCTATTGGCAGGGAATATCTAAAAGAGCATTCGCGCACCTGTGCCGATCGCAAATGTCTGCGCACGACAGATATCTGAGGGATTTCCGAATTTTCATTCATGAGCATGCTCTTCTGTCTTTTGTGGGATAATGTTTTTCGCACAAAGTATAGTGCAGTAGATAGTATGGGGGCGTATTCCAATTGGCAGAGAAGGCGGACTTAAAATCCGTACAGTGTGAGTTCGAGTCTCACCGCCCCTACCATTATGGTGAAGCTTTTTTGTGCAAGTTTAACAGACTATCTTTTCTATCACTGCTATACTAAATGTGACTGCAATTTATAAGGAGAGACGTAATGAAAAAACTTGTATTGGCTATAGGACTTCTGCTAGGAATGATGATGATTTTTACTGCTTGCAATGATGATAATACAGGAGTTGTTGAGACTGGCGATACAGTTTCAGTTGAATATACAGGCATGTTCGAAGACGGAGAGGTTTTTGACAGTTCTAGTGGACAGCCTTTACCTTTTCAGGTCGGTGCAGGCATGATGATTCCTGGCTTTGATAGTGCTGTGGTCGGTATGGAATTGGGTGAGTCAAAAACAGTGACCTTGTCGCCAGATCAAGCATATGGCGAAGCAGGTTTTCCTAATCCCATGAATCCCGACGAGTATCTAATTCCGCCAAATGCAACATTAATCTTTGAGATTGAAATAGTGGATATAGTCAAGCAGTAGCAGTTGCGTGACAACGACAGTTAATCCAAAGAAATAGGAACATATGAGTCTTGATTGTCTGAAGGAACTTTCTTTTGAACTCTATTTGCGCAAAGAGGGGAAAAGGGTCGATGCTTGTTTAGCTGAATATTTCGCTGCAGGCGGAGCCGCACATAGCGATATGATGCGTTATCTGTATGCTCCACTTGCAGAATTCAGCAAGAGCTCTGGCAAGCGCCACCGTCCCGTCATTTGCATGTTGGCATGTGAGGCTGTGGGCGGTGATCCGCAGATTGCATTACGTAGCGCGATTGCCATTGAGCACTTTCACACTGCAGCCTTAATTCACGATGATATTCAAGATGGCGCTGAACTGCGTCGTGGCGAACCCTGCTTCCACGTAAAAGAGGGCGTGGCGTTGGCAATTAATGCGGGTGATTTAGCATTATCGCTGGTCACGGGCAGTGTTGTTACTGATGATGGTCTTGACGATGCGACAAAAATTGCTGTGTTGCGCGAATTGGTTGACATGACCACGCGCACTATTGAGGGGCAGGCGCTTGACATTGGTTGGGCGCGGGATAATCGTTTCGACTTGCAGGTTGACGATTATCTGGTTATGGCTCGCCATAAGACAGCGTATTATTCGGGCGCTGTTCCCCTTGCTGTGGGTGCCATTATTGGTGGTGCTGATGTTGCGCGCGTCGAAGCTTTGCGCAAATTCGGTCTTGCTGCTGGACTCGCTTTTCAAATTCAAGATGACCTGATTAATATTACGGGTTCTGATCGCAGCAAAGACTTTCGTATTGATATTACCGAGGGTAAGCGTACCCTTATGGCGGTTCATGCTTTGAACAATGCAAGTCCTGCGGCACGCGACAGATTGTTAGAGTTGCTGCGCGCGCGAACCTCAGATGCGGCTGATCTGAAAGAGGCTGTCCACATCATGGACAGTGCAGGCTCAGTTGACTATGCACGTCAATATGCGATGAAGCTGATTAGTGAGGCAAAAGACGAGCTGGGCGTTGCACTTGAAGATAATAGGGCAACAAGTTTGCTATTGTCGATGGCTGATTTCTTTATTAAGCGCCTACAATAACCAGAATGCGCGAGACGTCCAGACTCGGCGTCGTTTATTGAAATCCAAACACTCACGTAGTCCAGTACGCCTCGTGTCTAAATTTTTAATAAGCCTTCTTGATCTTGCATGCTTGAATTATTCTGGGCACTTTGGCAAAGTGTTTACCGCACGCTTTCACTTTCGTTCTTGAGCAAGTTGACCGCAGGCTGCTGCAATATCTGCCCCTCTGCGCCTACGGATACTCACCTCGATTCCATTTGAGCGTAAGGCTTCTGCAATTTCCATTGTCGCTTTCTGATTTGCTGGCTGGAATGTTGATTGTACAGATTCGTTTAGAGGTATCAAATTTACGTGCGCACCTGTGCTGCGTGCAAATTGTACAAGAGCTGCGATTTCCGCTTTGTCATCATTGATGCCTGCAATCAGCGAATATTCTAAACTGGGTCTACGCTTTGCTTGCTGATAATGGCTTTGCAGTGCTGTGGCTAACTGGTCAAGAGTTTGCCCCTTAAGTCCAGGCATTAGTTTGTCGCGCGTAGCCTGCTGCGCAGAATGCAGCGAAACTGCCAGTGTGAATTGTTCTGGTTCTGTGGCGAGACGTTTAATGCCTGTGATAATGCCAGATGTTGATATGGTAATGTGACGTGCGCCTATGCCTAGTCCGCCTATATTCTCTGCAGCGTTGAGAATGCGCAATCCTGCAATGGTCGCACTGTAATTTTGGAAGGGCTCTCCCTGTCCCATGACGACTACATTGCTTACGCGTTGATTAAAGTCTGAGCCGACAATATGAACTTGTTCGGCGATTTCTCCTGGGGTGAGGTTGCGGATAAGGCCGCCCTGTCCTGTTGCACAGAAGGTGCAGCCAAGGGCACATCCTGCTTGGGAAGATATGCAGACAGTTAGACGCTTACCAGATGATCCTTGTGAGGGTAGTCCAACAGTTTCAACACAGGTACCATCTGCAAAACACAGCAAGTATTTTCGCGTGCCATCTGTTGAGTGCTGTACCTGTTGTACCTGCGCACGCTTCAGTGGTGCAAATTGGGCAAGACGTGTGCGCAAATCTGCAGGCAAATCAGTCATGTCGTCATAGCTGTTGGCATCACGTACCCACAGCCATTTTGCGAGCTGCTTTGCTCGATAATCGGGCTGTTTGAGCGAATTCATTAGGTCGGCATAGGACTGGACACCCTCTGCCGATTGCAGTCCATAGGCAAATATGTCTGATTGGGGATTTGTGTGAGCTTTCATAGCAGTATTATACGTGTTGTATGGTAGGATTGCAGGCAACACTTTGCTGTGCCTGCAATAGTTTCTTGCGCTCGGGTGTTACGTGTTATCTGTTATGTCTAATGGGGTGCGTAGAGGAGACTTTATGAACATGAGCAATTTTGATGAGGGACAATTGAAAAACCTTAGCAACATTGCAATGCGGTTGCGTGCCTTGCGCGAAGACGAGGACATTAGCATTGATGATATGGCTGCTGCCTGTGAAATGACACCTGAAAAATATGCTCTGCTAGAAACGGGTACAACGGATTTCAGCTTTACGATGCTGTATCATGCTGCCAATAAATTGGGTGTTGACATGATTGATTTATTGACAGGGGATAGCCCGAATTTGTCGGGCTATAGTATTGTGCGTGCAGGTGAGGGTTTGGCGATTCGTCGTCGTGAAGGCTTTGAATACTTGCATTTGGCTCCGACATTCAAAGATAAGCTGGCTGAGCCCTTTTGGGTGACTGCTCCCTATGTAGAGGCCGAGCAAGACCAGCCCATCAAGCTGTCCAGCCATGAGGGACAGGAATTGAACCACATCTTGACGGGACGTCTGCGCTTTGCCTATGAAGATACATTAGGTGTGCGGACAGAGGATTTGGAACCAGGGGATACTTTGTTCTATGATGCAGGCAAGGGACATGGCATGATTGCAATTGACGGTGAGCCATGTGTCTTTATTGCGGTGGTATTCAAACCCTAGATAGATACCTACTTGCCAGTGCGACAAGCTCTGCAAGAAGAAATTGATATGCGGGCATGGACGTGCTTTGCAAAATTTATGAAAACATGCACTGAAAGGGAAGACCAGTGAGAGATATACATAAGCGCTATGTGAAAGAGACTTTTGATGATGCGGGGGTATTGAGCAATTTTGAACTGCAGTATCCCGATGACTTTAACTTTGCCTATGATATCGTGGACGAAATTGCTGCTCATGATCCAGACCGTCCTGCGCTGGTGTGGTGTAACCCAGAGGGCGAAGAGCATCGCTTTAGCTTTGCTGATATGAAGTACTGGACTGACAAGACGGCGAACTTTTTGGCAGAGCAGGGCATTGGCAAGGGTGACCATGTAATGGTTATTTTGCGCAGACACTATCAGTTCTGGTTCACGATTGTTGCACTGCATAAACTAGGTGCAGTTGCCATCCCCATGACTTTCATGCTCAAGGATGAAGATTTGACCTATCGTCTGCAAAAGTCGCGGGCAAAGGCACTGATATGCACAGATGTTGGTGACATCAGTGAGGTTGCTTGTCGCGTTGCGCCAGACTGCCCAGATTTGCAGACCATGGTGCTGGTGGCAGCTGGTGGAGGCGGTCTGGCATTAGAAGATGGTCAGACAGGTGTGCCGTCTAATTCTGCATTTGGCAGTGTGCTTTCGGGCAAGCAGGGGCTGCTGAAGCTGCGCATTAGTGATGGGCAACGTGCGGCTGGCTGGACAGACTTCAATGAGGCGGTAGCTGGATCAAATGATGCATTTGAGCGTCGCCAGGGCAATGTGCGCGATCCTTTTATTATGTATTTTTCATCAGGCACGACAGGACACCCAAAGATGGTTCTGCACGATGGCGCCTATGCGCTGGCACATACTTTGACGGCAAAGCACTGGCACAATGTGCGCAGTGATGGTGGACTGCATTATGTGATTGCAGACACAGGTTGGGGCAAGGCTGTATGGGGCAAGCTCTACGGTCAATGGATCATGGAAGCCTGTGTGCTGTCCTATGACTTTGATCGCTTTGATTCTGCAGATATTTTATCTTTGCTGGAGCGCTACCAAGTGACGTCTCTTTGCTGCCCGCCGACCATGTATCGTTTTTTGGTCAACACAGGTTTGGACAACTATGATCTTTCTGCACTGGAGTACTCGACCACGGCAGGTGAAGCACTGAACCCCGACCTGTTTGATAGCTGGCTGGCTGGCACGGGGGTACGTCTAATGGAGGGATTTGGACAGACAGAGACACCCTTGCTAGTGTGCAACACCACACGCATGACACCAAAGCCAGGATCAATGGGCAAGCCCAGTCCGCTCTTTACCGTCGAAATTCACAATGATGACGGCCAGCAGTGTGCGCCAGGTAAGATTGGTGAGGTTGTTGTGCGATTGGGAGAGGCTGGCGGAGCACAGCCCTCTACTCTGGCGATGTCGGGTGATGACAGCAGTAATGGTGGCAGTGAGTTTTATGTTGCTCCAGTACAGAACGCCCACCCTGATGGCATCATGATGGAATATTTATACAATGCTGAAAAGACTGCAGAAGCCTGTCGTGATGGCTGGTATCACACAGGCGATGAAGCTTGGGTCGATGAGGACGGTTACTACTGGTATGTGGGACGCAATGACGATGTAATCAAGTCTTCAGGTTATCGCATTGGTCCCTTTGAGGTTGAAAGCGTGCTGATAAAGCATCCCGCAGTTGCGGAATGTGCTGTTACTGGCGTGCCAGATCCTATCAGGACGGCAGCAGTAAAAGCAACGATTGTGCTGGCAGAAGGGTTTGTTGCCAGTGAGGATTTGACCACGGAATTACAAGACTACGTGAAAAAGGAAACAGCTCCCTACAAATATCCTCGCGTGATTGATTATGTGGGCGAGTTGCCAAAAACAGTGAATGGGAAAATACGTCGAATAGCCATACGTGAAGCTGATTATTCAAAATAGCAAGCTAGAATCTAAAGTAGATAAAATCAGCTGCATTGTATGCGCCGCCATAATGCCCAAAAATGATTGTGCTGAAAATTAAAAAGTAGTAGCATGACCAGCGAAACACCACATGCTGCTTATTGAACCATGTTAGTATGTCATGCCCTTGCTCGCCCTTGAAAAAGTCAAATATCCATACAATTATGATTGCAGCAAAAATGATTACCAATTGCGCGAAATTCAGACCTTGCTCTACCATGGTGCCATCGCTAAATATCCAGACTGTTGGGGCAAACATGCGTGGCAGCATATATAGCGCATCACCTATGTTGTTTGCACGGAAAAATACCCATGCGATAGTCAGCAGCGTAAAGACGAATAATGTTTGAACCAATTTATGTCCAAACGAGCTTCTGTCGATATGCAGTACGCGCACAAGCCAATTGTTAACTGGCTTTAACACCTCTCCTGCCACCTGATAGCCACCATTTAACAATCCCCAAATGATATATGTTAGTCCGGCTCCATGCCATAGGCCTGACACGAGGAATACTGTCATGACGCTAATGTATTTGCGCGCTTTCAGATTCAAGCGCTTCATGGGCTTTGCGTAAAGCACTGTCAGCCAGACGTAGTCGTGGAGCCAGTCCATGAGAGTCATGTGCCAGCGTCTCCAAAAATCTGCTGTGCTGCGTGCGAAGTAAGGGGCGCGAAAATTTAAAGGCAAATCTACGCCGAAAAGACGCGCAGAACCCCGCACAATGTCAGTGTAGCCAGAGAAATCTGTGTAAAGTTGTATGGCAAAAAATATTGCTGCCACGAAAAAGATTAATCCACTCTCTGCGCCAGAAAAATTTCGCGGATTGTCAAAGACTGAGCTAACAAAAATTGCCAGCCCGTCTGCAATTACAAGCTTCTTGAAAAATCCCCAGCCGATTAGCAGCAGGGCAGACTGCATACGTTCGTACCTGAAGCGATGTTTTGCCTGTAATTGAGGTACAAGATTTTGCAGCCGAGTGATAGGACCCATCGTTACAATGGGGAAAAAGCTTGTCCCTAGCAGAAACCAGAATGGGCTTCGGATAGCTTTAGTCTTGCCCCAATATACGTCTACCAAGTACGCAAGTGTTTGAAAGGTCCAGAAAGATATACCAATGGGCAATATCAGTGAAAGGGAGGGACTCTCTATGTGTCCGCCCGTCAGAGAAACGATTCGAGCTGTCATTTCTGCGGCAAAGCCAGCGTATTTGAATACGAGTAATGATGCTAGGGTGGCACATAGTCCTACGACGAACACAGAACGGCGAATGGTCGCACTCCACTGCTGCGCCTGCTCTAAAAGTAGGGCGAATGACCATGCAAGACCCGATACCAACGCAAGAACCCATACGAGCGATGGAGAAAATAACATGAACACAAATAAGCTGACTAAGAGCAGCCATATGCCTCGTGTTCGTGCGCCAGGCAGCAGGAAGTAGACAACTACTGCAAGCGCCAATAGGATCAAGTATGCAATGTTGGTAAAGGCTAGGATGCCCACCAAGCCCTGAAAGAAGGGAATTATTTCTGTGAGTAATTGCACGTAATATGTTTGTTAGCTGCTATTTTGCAAGCTTTGTGTCAACGACAGCAGCAATCTCGTCAAGCGTTCGCATGCCGTGCACTATGATATCGCGCTGGGTAATCTCAACACGATATTCGTCTTCTATGTGGGCAACAATTTCTACGGCTCCAAAAGAATCGACAAATCCTAAGTCAAATATATCTGCTGCATCCATATAGTCAGGGTCGCTGCCAATCTCGAAGTGGTTACGTATCCATTCTTTTAGGTCTGCCTTTACACTCATGGCGTGAAGAATCCTTTCCAAGTCTAATTTGATGTCAGCATAAATAGGGCATTTGCAACTTGCGTAACGAGCTTTTCGACAGCTGCGAGGTCTATACCAAATCGTAATCTTTGCGTAACTTCATCCGGTCGATTTTACCACTAAGTGTCAGTGGAAATTGTTCAAATAGTTCAAGGCGTGCAGGCGTCATGTAGTCAGGCAGTAAGGTTTTTAGATGTTGATTGACTTTGCGCAAGCGCATTTCTTCTGTGGTCTGAACGAACAACACAATTTCTTCTGCCTGTGCATCAAAAAGCACACAGACATTTTGTGCGCCTGGCAATGTCGCAGCTGCACATTCGACCTCCCCTAATTCGATACGGTTACCTTTGACCTTTACTTGACTGTCTTTACGTCCTTTTACGTAAAGTAGACCGTCATTGCCACGGTATCCCAAGTCACCTGTTCGGTAGAGTGTTTCGCGGTAGCGTGATTCTAGCGGGCTGGCAATAAAGGCTTGTTCTGTCAAGTCAGGTCTGTTCCAGTATCCTAGTGCCAGACCTGCACCTGAAACGCAGATTTCTCCGACTTCGCCGCAGGCAGCTTCATGTCCTGCGTCGGCGAGTATTATGGCACGCATATTGCGGC
>Ga0123355_10004560_pt1 | contig 20145 bp, 17 predicted proteins | sample TergutEmb28metaG_3_FD_89872 | JGI IMG/M metagenome (GOLD analysis project Ga0123355, IMG submission 89872) | Embiratermes neotenicus P1 segment gut microbial communities from Petit-Saut dam, French Guiana - Emb289 P1 | ecosystem: Host-associated > Arthropoda: Insects > Digestive system > Gut ...
AAGTATAAGAATGGTTTCTAGTGGTATAAAGATTGGTAATGAACAATTGAATGTATTAGCATATGCAGATGACATTGCATTAATTGGAAAAAATGAAATAGAAATAAGAAAGCTTTTTGTAGAAATGGAAAACGTTGCCAGAAAGTTCGGACTACAGATAGACCAAGAAAAGACAGAATATATGATAGTGGAAAGGAAAAACTGTTTAAAGAAAAATAAAATAGGACATTTGAAAATAAAAAATTACAAATTTGAAAGAGTGAAATTTTTTTAAATATTTAGGAGTTGTTCTTAATGAAGATAACAATAACCAAATAGAAAGAAAGAAAGAAAGAATAAAAAATGCTAACAGAACATATTTTATGCTACAGAAATTTTTTAAAAATAAGACCATATTAAAGAAACCAAAATTAAGACTAAAGAACACAACAATAGACAAAACATTAACATGTGCATCAGAAACTTGGACACTAACAAAGAGAGATAGAAAGTAATTGAACATTTTTGAAAGGAAAGTGTATAGAAGAATTTTAGACCCAGTATATGACAATGAAAAAGGAAATTGGAAGATATTAACCAATAAAGAAATGTGTGCAAGTGTTAAAAAACCTGCTATAATAGAGACAGTAAGGTTAAATAGAGTACGTTGGTTTGGGCATGTACAGAGAATGGAAGAAAATAGGATTCCCAAAAAGGTAAAATACATGAATTTGGGATCAAGATTGAGAGGTGACCAAGAAATAGATGGCAAGATGAGGTGAGAGAGGATGGAAGAATAGTTGGTGGAGAAGGGTGGCAGGAAAAAGTACATAACATAGAAGAATGGAAGAAGCTCCTGAGAATGGCAAGGAATTGTCGCATTCTGTACATGCCAATGGAATGAATGAATGAATGAATGAATGTGGTCTCGTAGGATGATAGAGATTAAACTGTACCATTTGGACCTCCAGTCATCGCAGATCTGCTATTACTGCCCTGTCAGTATAGCGATGCAGGGGGCCATCTTGAGAAATGTCCTTGCATATGAGTTGTATTGTTGTGGTTTATTTATTCACTGTAAATTTGAGTGAACAATGCAGTAGAAAATATATTGAAAAATATCTGCACAATTCACAAGATGTGTGCAGGGATAAGTTATGGATGACAAAAGTGAGGAAATGAGTATTTGCAAGGACCCACAATGACAGAATGAAGCAAGATATGTGTTTGTACTTGTCACACAGAAAATACTCGACCACCTATACTCACTGCTGTAGAGCATGACCAATCAACATACGAAGGGACTTCAGTGCAGCTTCGATGTGTTGTGCCTCCTGGAACTGGACGGCCCCCATACATCAGCTGGAAGCGCGATGGCTTACCACTTCCTGCCACTGCGGTTGTCCGTGGAGATGTACTTCAATTGACCAACGTTCAGTTATCAGATCAAGGGCGTTACATTTGTGAGGCCCGAACCATTGAAGGTTATGCTTCCGACTACATAAACCTTCAAGTAGATCGTAAGTACCCTCATTACCATTGCCTGTGTGGCAACTTAAGACTACTAAAACATACTAAACTGTAACATGTGGTAGGGTATTTGATGGTGAGTTCAGATGTCATGCTAAATCAGTGGTTCTCAAATGCTGCCTCTCCACTGACTTCTTTCATGAAGGGAATGTAATAAGTGAACATCCTTATGTAAATGTATACATTTTTTTAGTGTTGTGCTCTGCTTTCCCCCACCAACTTTGAATGTCTACCTGACCTGGCTCACCTGCATATAACTAACCCTTTACACAGTATTTCTGCCACCTCATGTCCCCTGAAACAAGTCTGTAATTTCCATTTTGAATGGTCATCACCCCTCCTAAAACTTCAAAACAGGTATGTTGAAAGCAGAAGTAATGACTGTTTACTGTAGCCCTTTGGGTGCAGAGCTGAACATTTAAATTTTATTGCACACTTTTTGTAAAACATGGATATTTTATGACCCAAAATATATAACATTATTAAATACACAGCATTTGGTGGAGGAAATAATAGAGATTTTGTAGTATGTCTCAAAATTTTGAGGAAATATGATTGTTGACTAAATACTGGAAATGCAGTCTGTGGGTGGTAGCAGTACTTGTGCCCTCCCAGATATTTAACATATCCCTAAGCACATCTGGGAACCACTGTGCTACACCACAGCTTGGTAAAGGGACAACTTATGATGTTAGTGCCAATGGTGACTGAATTAATTGTATACAGAATTGTTATTTCTTTAACAGGAAGTGGTTGGTGTATATTGCTAGTCAAAACCAGCTAATAACTGGACATTCCTGCTTTTGCATCCTTAAGATGCAGTCGGCAGACCGTATGGTTTCATGACACTAATGTGCATGTCATATCTTTTATATTATGCACATGTGTTTTGTACGCAGTTTTTAACAAATGACTGTTTACTTGTGTACTAGTGCATATACAATATTACTAATTGACTGAATACTGTAATGAATTTTAACATAATGACATAATTGTAATGAGCGCATACTGTACGTATCTTCAGTATTTAACAACACTAACATTTTTTTTTTATTCCAAAGTTTCATTTTATTTAACTGGATTGTGATTTTAAGTTATATAGCACAGTGCATGGTTTGTATTGTGATTAATGTTTTAATTTTGTTTGATTGACCTAAAGGTTCCTACTAACTTAACCAACAAATCAAGCTGTTCCATGTGTCACATATGATATTAATATGACATTTCCATTCTGGACTTGCTGGAACTCTAGACAATGATTATTTCCATTCTTATGCTGCTGGAGCATGTGCACCACTCTCTTCCCAGAATGAAGTTCCCATACTTAAACAGGATGCATCAGCAGTGTAACACTAAGTTCACATTGTGGGTGGATTGAATGGTTTGCTTTTAACCGTTTGGCGTCCGAATTATTTTTTTTAAATTTTAGCACACATTATATAAAATGTGAATAAAACAGGAACCAAATACGTTAGAATTATGAAACAAACTGCATTTTGAAGAGAATGAAACGGAGAGTGTACACCATGTTTAAAATATTCAGTACCAATATTTGTTGAATAAGTATATAAAATGCAGCGTTTAGAGGTTAGCGGTGTGGTATGACCACTATAGGGGTCATTAGGAGTCAAAGGGTTAAACCTTTTTGTTTGCACCAACATGGACTGCATTTATCTTACATGTTCTTTGAAAGTTTTAATTTTTTATGACTGATAAAAAGATACACAATGTGGTTAGGCTGAATTGGAATAATGAATAACATAGTAAAAAATGTAATATGGGCATCAAGAATAACCTTTGTTTTTAACATCCCATTGTGACAAGTTAATGTATAAAGTGTAATGAAATGAGCACTGTCAGTAACAACAAAATTTCATTCAGTTACATGCTAAATCCCTGAAAGAAATTAAAGATTTTGCTGTGATTGATGATTCATTTTGTTACACTACACTGACGTCAAGATTCTTGTCTTGCTGTGTTAGGATTGTGGCTGTAAAGAACACTTCGTGTTTTTAAGTAATGCTTTGTGTGGGCTAGCTAATGCTTTTGGATTCCACCAGTCATGACATGAGCTTTTGCCTACAGTTGAAAACTAGCAGCTTATCCAAAACGTTGTTGACCTAGAACACATTGGTGTCATGCAAAGATATACATATGTGACACACGGATATTCCGGATTCACTCCATATTCCCACTTCTCGCATGGTTTGGTCCCTTGCCTGTTTTGCCGGCATGTTGAGAGCGCTGCTGTGATGTATAGGGGTGAGAGCAAGTGGCCAGATGGTGCGTGCAGGGAGAGAGGTGGTCTACTCCTTACCTTGCGGCAATGAACAGTTGTGCCCGCCCATAATCACGTTCTGCGAGTGCATCGATGTGGATTGCCTGTCCCCACACATAGGAAGGGGTAATGATGTAGTGTAGCATACTGCCACGTACCTGTGTTTGCTTGTCCTCCTTCCTACTCCAAGCACCTCACTTCCCACTGTTTGTGATAGGTACAGAGCTCTGTTCCATCTGATCTGTCACCATGGCTGCAACTCAGACCTGTAACTTTACCATCTTGGTTGATTTTCTTCTCATCACCCTTTGAATCTTGTATGTGTGTAGGATATTTTCTGTTTACTGGTTTTGATGTAGTTGCCAATTTTGAGTTTTGCGCTTTATGTACTAAAATTTGTGTCTTGAAAGCGGTACTCAGTTCTAGCAGGAAGTGGCATGCCCACTATTTTGAGCCTCTGTGTGCCAGCATTTGCTCAGCATTACTGCAGGAGTGTGAAGAAGGAGGAAGGATTCTGTTTGGTGATACTTCTAATGGGCGATTGAAATGCAGTACTTTAAGTATGGTGAATAACATGAGGTTTTAAAGATTTGGTAGTGGGTATTAACTGTTACTTTATTAGTTTCAAACATTGTGTGTGTGTGTGGGTGTGTGGGTGCTTCTAGTCCATTTGTTTGATGGTGTTTAAAATGTGAAATGAAATTTTACTGTGTTTTGAATGTTTCTTTCTTCTGGGATGTAGAATAATGCAGTTGTAGGTAACAGGTTTCTCTCATGTTATTACACATCCACCACCACATGGTATCACCTCCCACGAAGTGATTTTATAAGTCACTGCTGTAAGGACCTCAGATCTGACATTTATTATATCTTACTGTGTTTGGAGGGATGGGTCCCTTTTAATTTTTCTTCTTTTTGTGTTGTGAGGAATTAGTGGTTAATAAGTGCATGTTGTAAATTGCAACAGAATTGAGTGTTGTGTGTTCAAATTATTTGAGGAAGTGGGGATATTATGTATTGTTTTGGCAGAGGTGAGTTAATTACTTGGCTGTTCAGTAACAGTGTGTGTGGCAACTCGCATTTTATGATGTTATGGTAGTGGGGTATAAAATGTAACGTGTGGTTCAAACTTCTTCTCCTCTGCTGGAACAGTTGGATAAGCGCCATATACAAACACCAGAACCAACCAGACACCAACATCTACAAGCATATGTCCACAAGAAGAAGAAAAACGAATTCTGACAACTAATCTACAACATAAACAAGACCTGCAAAACAAAATTCCACTAGCCCTATATTTCATACTCATACTATGTCACGATATGATAGTAGTACAATTCAAGAATGTTTTAAGAGTCATTAAACCATTTTAAACCTTTTAACCTTGTATTGTGTGTACTTGATTTGACAGAGCAACATGTATTTTGTCAGCTTTTAAAATTAAGATCTCTGTTCAAAACTTAATATGACTGTACACAATTCCTTTTATGTATTTTCCACAACTGGCCTAAAGTGACTCTCTGAGGTCGAAATTTGTTGCCAAATTAAAGATATAACATTTACAAGTTGTGTTAAGTGCAGGGTGACAAACATAAGAAAGGGATGAAGGTGTACTTTAACACTTTGTGTCTTGTATTGTTACAAGTAACTGGATTGGTGCAACTGTGAGACATTTTGAATTTAATAGGACAATGACAAATTTGCGAAAACTCTTTTCAGTTCAAAATATCATTGTGTTTGAATTGACTTGACACCTTGATTGACTCATTCAACACGTTATTGAAGATTCCATTTCTTGCGAGGTACATGACTAAGCATGTAATTGATCTTGTATTGTTGCATCTTCTCATGTCAGCATTGTTATCATTAGGTGTGTTGAGCCTTGCCCTGCGAATTGATGCCAGTCAAGATGTAGTTCATGTTGGTGATACCATCGATGTCCGATGCTCAGCGTCAGGGGACACACCTGTCACATTCTTATGGAGCAAAGTGGGAGAAAGGATAGAAAACAATGTTCAAATTGCTGGAAGCTTGTTGAGGTGAGGTGTACTGACATCGTGTTACTGAGGTTATGTTAGTGAAAAGAATCTATGATGAGGTAGTAACTATACAACAGCCTGATTGATTAAACTTGGTGCAAAATTGTTGTTGGCCTAAACTTGCAGTACTTGAGAGCTGTAAAATGTAACCTGAGATGTTCTTTGTATGGCTATATTGATATTGCTGCAGGTCAGTATGTTCATGTGTTTTGTGGTGGTGCCATACTGGATATGTACGTGGGTGCAATGTGTTATGACATTTTTCTGTACAGGAAAATAATTACCCATTTTGTGGATATACGGTTTGTTTTTCACAATTTGCAAAACATTTTAACTACTTTTGTCATTCAAGATATTTTTTTGAAAAGCTGGTAGTTGCGCACATGTGAGAAACTTCCTCACCTTTTATATGTGAAGAGTCTGATGTTTCAGTATTGTGATCACAGGCGCATACTGCTACTTCTCCTGTTCCAGTTGCATCCATTCTGTATTCTGCTTGTGTAGGGTTCATTGTCTGTTACCAGGTGGTTTGATCTGGCTCTGAATAGTGGTAGGTAGTGGGCTGTTGTGATTGCAATTATGAACCTTCATGTTACATTAAATGCAGGGAATTTTTGACTTGCTGAGAACCTGTTAGCTTCTCAGTGTCTCTGCCCCATTTAATTAGTTGGTTTGTTTAGTTTAGTTTAGTTTAGTTTAGTTTAGTTTAGTTTAGTTTAGTTTAGTTTAGTTGGTCAGTCAATCAGTCGGTTGGTTGGTTAGTTTGTTTGTTAGTTATGTACTGTCCAATCTGCATGTACATTTCACAAGTGGCATCATTTGTCATTGTTCTCTCACTAAAATGTTGACTACCACCAGGGGTGTCCCACATTAAAAGCTACCAACATTGGTATAATCAGAAGAAAACTTAGAAAGTTGTCCTTTTTAATGGTGCAAACTGGATGCCTATATAATGAACACATTGCAAATAGGAATTTTTATTTTTGGATGCCTATCATCTGGTTGGCCTGTATTTAGAGTTGTAAAATGGAAAACTGTGAGCCTCCTTTGAACTGAAGTTGTAGTTTGTGGTTGTGATTTGTACTTACAGAATTACTGATGTGAAGCCTGCCAATGGCGGTATGTACCGTTGTACAGCCCGCACAAAAACTGGTTCCTACGATGAAGACTATGTGCTTGCAATACAAGGTAAAATAAATGAACTGTTATACTTTGTAAATCACTCATGCGATACCCTGTATTTCATGTACCACAGTTTTTCCACAACTTTTAAGTTGGAGATTTTATGTGAATTGTTGATATTGCAATAGAAAAGTATACTAAAATATTACAATGCTTTTAACTCTTAATTGAAAAGTGTATTCATGTGGTCAGATGTTTGTGGTCTGTACGATCTTATATGTGAGTTGACCATATATTAGTTCATTAAGCACAGAGCATATCAGCGACTTAAAAAATATTCTACATTAACATCTGTAAGCTTTATGTGGGCCATTTTTTGATGTGGTATTGCTTTGTAACAACAGACAAAATACATTGAATGTACGCCATTGTGTAAAGTGGGAGTTCTAATGGAATGCAACAAACCAAATTTTAGACCTGCCAAAAGAAATACCATTCTTTCTGTTATGTCACACATACAGTACGATTGCAAGTTTCTCTGTAGACAAATTTAGTGAATTTATCTCAGTAATTAACCAACTTGATGTACAAAATTTTTGTTTTACATTTCATGCCTCTACATGTTTTGAGCACATGTGCTCATCGTCAGGAGGTCAAAATTGCATTACACAGCTTCTGGTATCATCACACCTATAGGTGTAATGATACCAGAGGCTGTGTAATGCAATTTTGACCTCCTGATGATGAGCACATGTGCTCAAAACATGTAGAGGCATGAAATAAACTTATTGTAAAACAAAAATTTTGTGCATCATGTTGGTTAATTACTGAGATAAATATACTGAGATGCACGGTCAGCAAAACGTCAAAATTTAATGAAATAACATAACCAACAAGGTACATTTTATGCATATATATATCAGTTGTTTGTTTACAATGCAACACATTTTGACTCATTAGCCTTCATCAGGGATAACACCAATATAATCAGAAGATTCTCAAAACCATTATATAAATAATCAGTAATAGAAGCAAATGAAAATAAATTTAAATATAAAATGTCCTAATATAATTACAATGAATAAAATAGAGTATCTCTTCAGTAAATTAATGAAAATACCTTGTTCAGTTAAATGAATAGTTATTAATTAGTATTGTATTGGTTATACAATCTTATGTAAGGCCATCAGTATTTTGAAGCTGAGTGTCTTGAATCATGTGGCAACATGTGTTCTTAGTTCAGTATTGCAGTGAGGTAAAGTGTTTCGTACATAATGTTTGTCTTCACTTTGTGTGCCATAATGACATTGAATGATCTGCACAGCCTCTGTAGTGAAAAATCCAATGCTTAGCCAGCTGACCGTGCACAAGTCATTACAGTAGTGCAGTGCACAGCTGATGAAGGTTAATGGAATGTTGTATATAATCATAATCACACTGTCATGACAGTCCCTGCTCTAATAACTATCACAACTCCATTTCTATAACTGCTCTCACATTCTGGTGTCATCTTTGGTAAGTGTGAATAAATGTGGCCTATTAGCAATGAAGTGCATATATTGATTGTAATTCTTTCATGTTGTGGAATCGTAACATGTGTTTGTTGGTATGCCTGTAAGAGTTCACCCTATTACCTGTCATGAGGGCACAGAGGGGGAGTAGAGGTATGGCTCCACTTATTGTTTAACCACAGTGCTAGATGGGGGTGGATGGTTGATGCCACACCCCAGCTACTTTAGCTGTGGAAATGATCCATTACCCCTTGTATAGGAGGCTGGGTGGGCCCCAGGGCCAGTCTGGACATGTGTGGGAAATCAGCCCATAGTGAGTCATACTGACTGAGCTATCATGGCACTGTTGGTATGCCTGTGTCTACATGCAACTACCTATGTGATGAAAGACCATTTTGTGAGCCTATCTTCTTGTCCCTCTCTTACTTGTCACTTTATTTATATTGGAACATACGGATTTGCTGGCCCCATTGGCTGCGTGATCTAAGCTGTGCAACCAGTCATCTGCTGAGATTGCTGGTTTCAATCCTGCATAGGGCATGGATGTTTGTATGTTGTGAGTGTTGTGTGTTGTCAGGTAGAGGTCTCTGTGATGAGTTGATCACTCATCCAGACGAGTCTGCTGACTGTGCTGCATCATTTACTGTGATCTAGGATCCTCAAAAATAAGGAGGCTATAGCCTGTGTTGGACCACAGTGCCAGAGGGAGGGGGAATGGAATTAGTACTTGTTTAGTTGCTTGCATGGTGTGGGCATGATGCAACATCGCTGCTGAGTTTGTAAATAGGCTAGTGACAGATGAAGCACTGTTTGTTTGGTTAACTCTTTGATATTAATGAGAAATATTCTGTTCCCAGAATGTTGAAGTAGATTCTCAGGACCTCATTTATTGCTGTAGACCTTGTAAGACCTGCCACAGCTCTGATATCCCTTCAAACATTGAGAACTGCTTGCTCAGTAACACAAAATCACATCTCTGAAGAGTTGAATGTTCAGTTTTGTATTAATATTGACTCTGATAACAAAGTAATCATTCTTTTATGCATAAATTCTGAACCCCCTCTTTGTGCATTAATGAGTAAATTGCCGACTGATTTGAGTGGAATAGCCTTATGATATGCCATTTTCTTGGAAATAAAAGGATAATATACATGAAGAAGTTACTTGCTGGTGTTGAGCAAATGTGACAAGCTGGGTGCTTCGTAAACTATTCCCTGCCATTTGAAGAAAGTGCTTGGGACAGTTGCAGACCCTTAGGGACAGGACATGTTGTCAAGTCCACACCACTTTCCTTTCCTTGGGTCTCACCCAGTTCCCTTACATTGTATAAACCAAAAGCATAACATACCAGACAATGTGGTAAGATTTATTGCCTGTACCTGTTGATATATGAGACCTGCAGCATGGTGTCTTGGTTATTTGTGGCCTTGCCTTTTGCATATGTTTGTTCCTTTCAATAGACTTGATGGAACTTCACCATGATGCGGCTGCAGTGGAGACCCGCACAGCTCCATATGGATCAGTGGTCGTTATGGACTGTCATACAGATTTGGAACCACCTGTGAGCTACAACTGGTCAAAACAAGGTGGAGTTCTTCCCAGGGATTCCAGCACTAAAGATGTGAGTTAGTCACATGCTGTGATGGTGTATGTGATTCTGTGATGAAGGTCATTTAATGTATTTGAAAATTTCCGTTGAGTTTCTGCCACATTTTTGGGCCAGTATCCTTCCTCTGATCTGTTTCTTGCTGATTGCCTCCTCTGTCACTGAAGCGTCTGTTTGCAGGGAATAGTGGTACAGGCTACACTTATAGAAAACTGAAAAGCATTTACAAGAGAGATCTGTCTGCACAAGCAAGATACGGAGTGTACACAACCGATGTTGCACTGTGTTCATTCATTTATTGACATCAGTTTGAATTACTTGAGTCTGTACCTACATAAAATCAGGTTGTTTGGAGATTCCTACATTATTATGCCATCTGCTGAAAGTAAATATTTGTGTAAGCTGGTTTATCCAACCCTAGATAATCTGAAAAGTTCCATTAACTGGAAATTTATAGAGACCTTTTACATCAGTATTCCATTTGCCACTAGCACCCAGAAACGATTTTGGGAGCTTAAGAAGTGAAATTTGATAATGAAAGACTATTCTCAGGTTAAATTCAGGTAACTGAACAGTTAAGGTAATGACAGCTAAGTGCATGTCTTGGTGCCTTGCTTTCTTTCTTTAGATCACACATTCGCCGATTTATGTAAGTAGAAATGAAAATGAAGTAAAAGGGGTGGTAGGGAAAACAGGGTGGGATAATAATGGGCAGATGAAATGGTTAAGTCTCTCTCTAAGTTTGTTAGGCACACTAAGATACGTATTAGGTACAATGTTCTAACATCCGGAAAAACGTGCTAACCCATTGGTTCCAGAGGTGCTGGATAAACCAGTTTACACTGTATGTGTATCTTTACACTTCTGTTGACACTGTCTCTGCTACACGTGGCCCAGATTATGTGCCTTCTGAAGTATATTGTGATACAGGCTGTTAGAATTAAATGAGAAGAGGGCAACTGGATGTATGTTGTTTAGACATAAGTAGTGCAGTCAGCAAGAAAACGTTGACTGTGAAGGTACTGAACCATACCAAGCGGTAGCATATTAGACAAGGTATGAATTAGTGTTGTGGAGTGAAGGAAACTTTGTTAAAACAGCATCTGTGATATTAATTTAAAGCCGAGTTAAGGCTGTAACAAGAAGGGAGCACAAAACCATGTACAGTAATGGTAAAAACTGTTCATACATTTTCATCACTCATTGAAACAATCTGCTTTGTTAGTACGATGTGTACAAAACTTAGGTTAAGTTGGATGTTGCACCTACCCTGTGAAACACTTTTTGTATCTTTCATGATAAATACTCTCCTTGTAAGATTATATGAAAATGTGCAAAAGTGAATAATTCTATATGCAATGAAAACATGCAGCCATGTGATATGTTCACAGTAATGTGTCATATTGTGCTGTTGATACTGTTTTTTCTGCAGGCTGTGCTGACTGTCCCAGATGTTCGAGCACAGGATGCGGGGATGTATGTGTGCACAGCTCAAAATAGGGAAATGAAGATGGACATCCCAACGGTACTGGTAGTGACTGGTGTAGTGCCATATTTTGCCCAGGCACCAACATCTTTCATGGCCCTTCCAACATTGCCTGATGCATACCTTCAGTTCAACATTGAGGTGTCCTTCAAGCCTGAGAGTGCTCATGGTGAGAACATAACAATGATTGATCTTTGAATTCATAATTGTCATCCATGACATTTTTACTGTTTGCTTTACTGTGTTGGAAAGAGGCCCTCCCAAGTGCCCATTGAATAGGGCTGGAGGGCTGGGTGAGTACCAGAGATAGTCTTGACATTTTGGAGGAAAGAAAAATCTGTTGCTCTTGATGGGAATTGAACCTCACTGTAATCTAGTAGTTGTAGTAACTGCACTGTTCCAGCTTGTTTGACACCCCAACTTGTGTAAGGACTGGACAGATTTTGGATATGTACATGTGTGGAAATGCTGAATAACAAATGAAATTCTGTGTTACTCTGCTTATGTATCTTCCTGCTGCTGCAGGCTTAATCCTTTACAATGGGCAGAAGAAAGGAGGTGATGGAGATTTTGTGTCTCTCGGCCTGAACAACAGCTACGTGGAGTTCCGGTTCAATGTCGGGTCTGGCCCAGCCGTCGTCAGATCGGATCATCCTATCCGAATTGGGGAATGGCACACTGTTACATTGAGCAGGACCAAGAAGCAAGGTAGTGGACAGTTGGTGAAATGTGTAACACAGAAAGTATATCTTGTTTTGTAATTATTGTGGATGCTTGTGTGCAGTTTCTACTGTCACCTGCTTATCTCCCAGAAGGATCTAAGGTGTAATACAGGGCACATATTTAATGTGACAGCTGTTTTGTGACACTTCAAAATGCTACTCTGCCATGTGTTTCCAGTCTGCTGAGTGGGCTGTAATAATACAATAAACAGAACTTACAGGATGTGGTAACCGCTAGTTGTCAGATAAAATGGTTATACCTTTAGTGAATTAGACCACATTCCAAAACCATACAGTGTTATTCTGTTATTGCATTGTTTATATGAGTGAGTGAGTGTGTGTGTGTGTATCATAAAGTTCACAGTAAAATTTTGCAGTACATCCCATAAATGGAGTTCTAGATGCTAGGATTAAGATGCACTACCTACATCTTATTACTTAAAGATGTGGAAGTAAATTTGTCATTTGTAGCTTTAAATCGACATAATCATGTCATTGCAGAATATATGGGTACCCTGTAATAGCTTGATGATGAGAATAACACATTTTGTCATGGATTTACATGGGTACAAGTGTTTTTTTTGACATACAAAGAGCTGTTCAAGTGGCACCTGACAGTAGAGTGTCATGGCACATGTATTGGTACCTGACTGTAGAGCATCATTGCACATGTATTTGTTTCTGACTGTATTTGTTTCTGACTGTAGAGCGTCATGGCACACCTATTGGTATCTGACTGCAGAGTATCATGGCACATGTATTGACCTGTTTTGTAAACATAAGCATAATAGTAACCAGATGACTTCCTGCGTGAGCGAGCTCCCGACGTTTTATGCACCTACAGTTGGTACAGCGTGATTGCTGCTAGGCTGACCTCAGAATAGCTAGGCAGTGTTATACATTTTTAAAAACCATTTACCCCTTTGAAGTACATTTGTAACCCAAAAAGCTGTGGACATTTAAGAAATGGATAGAAAGTGTCTGGTGGTGCATGCATGCTTCTTCCCCTCTTGCCAGCTTGCCACTTTACTATTGCACCAACCACTAATAAGTCATCTGGTTGCTATTTTGAGCTTATTCAGAAGGATGACACTACATCCCCAGCTGCAAGAATCAGTGTGGAATAACCATGCTGAATGTTCCCATAGTGTGGTATTCAACTTCCCCTAACTTACCTATGCTAATTATGTTGTGGTGCTGTCTCAAGAGTCACACAGTACAGACTGCCGTTATCTGAGACATGCACTTACAAATTATTTTGTTAGGTGTGTTCAAAGAGTTCATCACTGTGGAAGGGAGCCATTTGTCTACTATATGCTGGCTCTTAGAAATGAACAATTTGGCATCATAATGTACAAGTTTTATATTACTTGGTAATGCAGTGGGGTCTCATTTAACGGTGATTCACTTTTGCGACCAGACTGAGCACTCCCGACTTGTGGTGCATCACTGTTACAACTCAAGCGTCCTTTCTCTACTTAGCGCGCTTATAGCCCTTTTCCGGTGTGCATGTGTTTTTTCGTTTCCTATTTTAGTGTAGTTCTTTTAAGTTGATTGTGATTTTTCGGCCCATGACGTCCATCAAAGAGACAGATTGTCCTCTTTTGCAAAAAGGAGTGAAAAGAGCAGGGAAGACTGTAACTTTAGAGACTAAAATGTTAGTGATAAAAAAAAATGGAAGCTGGTGAGAAATGTGTTACTTTGGCCTAGCAACGAGAATTATGGTACATATTGTTACAATCTGGATATGCTGATCAAAGAGTTAAGCGAAGTAGCGGAAGTTGGTCTTGACAATGTTGATCCTGTGGGCATCACTGAAGTATTAGAAAGTCATTCCCAGCCACTGTCCACTGAGGAACTTTATGGCTTGGCCCAACAATTGACTGAACAGCGGAAGGACGATAAAGATGAGGAGAATTGTGGAACTCAAGCAATGCAGACGAAGGACCTTGATGATATTCTTTCAGCTGTAGATATAGCAGCTGAAACCTTATGTGATATTGACCCTAATTGGGAACGCAGCTCTGCGGCAAGTAGGGGATTAACCCTTTGATGCCTAACGACGACTATAGTGGTCGTACCACACCGCTAACCTCTAAATGTTGCATTTTATATATTTATTCAACAAGTACAGGTACTGAATATTTTAAACATGGTATATACTCTCTGTTTTTTCCTCTTCAAAATACAGTTTATTTCATAAATCTAACGTATTTGGTTCCATATTATTCACATTTTATATAGAGGGTATGCTAAAATTAAAAAAATAATTCTGGCGCCAAAAGGTTAAGAGCCATGCTACACCCTTATTATGAAATCCTGCAAGAAAAGAAGAAAAAATCAAAACAGTTGATGTTACATTCTTTTTTGGTGTCTTCTGAACCATGACCTGGGCCTTCTTCAGCAAAATAAAAAGTGATTTGATTAATATTTATCAAATTTCTGTATAATTTTCTATATACCTGATTTATTAAATTAAAATTGTATGTCATTCTGCAAAGAAATATTGTAAATTATAAAATTTTTTGACTGATTTGTTTGGCTCATGAACCCATCTCAATTTAAACCATTTGAATAGTACTCATTTTATGACGATTCGGTTTACGACCAAATATTCGAGAGCGTAACCCCATAGTGAAATGAGACCCTACTGTACATGCATTTGTGTTCCATTGTGTTTAACAATTTGTTGGCAAGTAAAAACATTGCATCTTCTCTGGCCCACTGTGTCATTACATGACTTGGTTGCAGGCACGATGTATGTTGATGGCCAAGGTCCATACAATGGGGCAACTCTTGGAACGTTCCAGGGACTTGATTTGGTGGAACTACTTTATGTAGGAGGAGTACCTGATTTCAGAAACATTCACAGGCTGAATGGGTTCACCCAAGGCTTTGTTGGTAGGTATTATTTTGCTATATGGTCGTGTCTTGCAGAAGAGTAATAACATTACAGGTCACATGCAGTTGCATCACCCAGTAAGTGCGTCCACATTTGTTGTGTCATGTTCCTTTTTATACCGTTGTTCACGTTACCAAAAGCTGATGTATGTAAAGGCCCTTCAATTATTTGCATTGTCATCTGCCTTCTCTACAGCCCTCTTACTTTTGGGGTGATATTTGGGTGAGTGCAGAAGCATCGTATTTCTGCATGCATACAATTCGATAAATTGCGGGAAAGTAAAGTGCGTATGGTCATCTGTGAGAACAAGTTCGAGTACCTGAAATGCACAGTAAGACACTGTAACTTTTCAGTATTGACCAAGATGTCTGATTTTGATGTCACCTGTCCTCAGGTCTGTGTGGAATAAGTGTCCGCGGTGAGAGTTTTATGCTCTTGAAATGCTAGGCAGTGCAAATAAGAGGCAGTTCTTGCTTTAAATGATGGCCATAGTCTCATGATTTGTGTTTCTTTGGCATCCAGAGATATGTGTTCCAGAAGAACTTAAGGCCTGAAGCAGAAAAAATTTCGGCTTTTGCCATAATAGATGATTTGATTTGGCCCCTCAGCATTGCATTCTTGTGGAATGGGGTAACTTGCTGCATTATTTTTGCCATTTCTGTGTTATGCTGTATGGTAGTGTTGAAAGTTATGTTATTTTGTTAATAAAACATACGGTAGACACTAAACAGATCCAGTTATGTCGATCCCATTCTGTATTGTTACTTGTACAATAGAGACATGAGATACTTGCATATGAAACTCTGCTTCACGGGTAATAATACATGTCATGGTTGACAGGTTGCATAAGCCGCCTCATTATTGGATCAGTTCATCATGACCTGGTACGTGATGCCACCCTGAGTCACGGGGTCACAACTTGTGAGACTTGCGCGGTGAACCCATGCTTGAACCAGGGTGTCTGCCAGGAAGCCACTGAGCTGCAGGGTTACATGTGTATCTGTCCTCCAGGCTTCAGTGGGCTCAACTGTGATCGGGTGGGTGAGGCGTGTTTTCCAGGTGAGTTCTCATGAACATACTAATGTGTGCTGATGGGTTTTGGTTTCCATAAGAAGTAGCAAATTTCTTGTCCAGCAGAGGGAATGTTATTTTCTCCATTTGGAATCTGCTTCATAGAGTTCGAATAGATATTGTGTCAAGAGAACGGAATTTTGTGGAGGATCAGTGATGTTAAAAAAAGAGTATCAGCTGAACCAAACATTGTGCCTGGTATGACCTCCTTTAACACTATAAAAATTGTAACAAACAAGTGAGTTGTCAGGAGACGAATTTTTTATATATGGATAGTTACCATTTACTTTTGAATTATTTCGTGACATTCTTCATCTCTGTGTACTGCATGGAATGGTAGTTGATAGTTGCAAATGATAAATTTGGAAGGATCTGAAAGGAAATAGTCATAACTTATAGTAACCTACATAAAGGAATAGTCCCGATATTTTTCTGGAAGATGTGATGGAAATCATAAAGGTCCTCTCAGTAGTTGATTGTGAAGTTCGGACTGTAATTTGAGATCTGCTGAACATTAAGCAGAACTGCTAGTCACTCACATGCCATGTTTATTCAGTGATGTTTGTTAATTGTTCATGTATGAAATTGTAACATCATGACAGTGTTTGAGGTTCTTGTGGTGGGCACACTGGAGTCCACTATGTTCCGGGATTTGACGCAATGTATTCTGGTAGATATTTTATCTTTTATTCTTCCACCCTGAAGACTTAGGCAGCCAGGTTTGTCTGAATTTTGGCAGATCTGCAAGGCAGCACATTACAGAATTGTGTTAAGTTTAGCAATGGAAGTTCTAATTAAATAAGAATAAGTATTTTGGATAATGTGCTTTCTCATAAGTGGATGAGGTATGTGTGTTGGTGTAGATGTTATGTACCTATTATCAGCACACTGATTGTGTTATAGGAGCGTGTGGTGCTGGGCGTTGTGTCAACAGGGACGAAGGTTTTGAGTGCCTTTGTCCGTTCGGCAAGTATGGAGTACACTGTGAAAATGATATTGAAATATCAGAACCAGCTTTTGCAGATGGTGCTTACGTGTCATATCCAACACCCAAAGCTCTTCGCAGGTAATATTATAATTAGATCTCCTTCATTTTGTTTGGATAAAGTGAAAGGTTTTGTGATTATCAAACTTTGTGGTTTTCGTCGTAGGTTAAAAATGGCCCTAAAGTTCAATGCAGCAGATGCACAGGATGGATTATTGATGTACTGTGCTCAGAGTGAGGATGGTCAGGGTGACTTCACTTCGCTAGCAATTCGAGACAAGCGACTGGAGTTTAGGTTTGACACCGGCTCAGGTTAGTTTGTATTTAATTTATTTGTTGTAGTCTGCTTGTGACAGCAGCGGTGGAGTGGATTTGCAGTAGTAGCAGCGATGTAAGAACTTATTTCGGTATGGAATTTATTTTATAAAGAATGTGTGTAGTGGATCCGGGATTCAGGAAAGTGGGAATTTTTGTTTTGGTATGCCCAGCGGGTGGACAGGAATTTCCTGTCTAGTGGAGTCTGTCGCTGCGTGCAGGCATCATGAATTTTAAGATACCATCACACTATCCCTAAACCAGCAACTGCCTTTCAAAAGGCTGGAGCAATTGGCCCCTTTTTAACATCATTGTCACTGTCCCTCCACGCATATGATAATCCTCACTACGGTCAAGTACTGGTTGATATGGAATACAAGGAAGTTGAAGTGTAATTTAACAGTAGACTGAGGGAGAAGTCTGGAATATTATCATATGCCACCATATAGGACTTCTTTCCTTTGTCTCGGCATTGTGGCAGGCATGTATGCAGTAATGGAATAATGAACACCTGACAACACTAATATACTGAGGACGTGGTTACCCTTCAACAATTAAGAGTGAGGTCTGCAACTTAAATAGGGATTGAAGCTCCATGCATAAAATTCAGGTAAATCCTTTGATCAGAAACACAAAGTTGGGGAGCTCTGGCTGGATCTGTGCAGAAGTCCCCAAAGTGTGGCAACACCTGAAGAATTGGATTCCGTATTTGGTTTATCTTGCTATATACTACTAGATGAAAGTACAGTTAGTGACCTCAAAGAATATGTTGAATATCTGTACTGCTGTCAGTAGGTTAAGTGTTTCAAAGTTAAAGATTTTTGCTGCATGTAACTGTGAAAAAAAAAGTGGTGGAAATGTACAATGAAGTTTGTCTTAAGGCTTACATGGCACATTTGTAAAGAAGAATAAATTCTTCAACAGGTACAGTTGTGCTTCGTAGTGAGCGTGAAGTGAAGCCAGGGGAATGGACTTCAGTTTCTGTGGGTCGTAATTTCCGCGAAGGTCAGATTATGGTTGATGATGATGATCCAGTAGTTGGTGTGTCTCCTGGTCCGACACGTGGCCTCAACCTCAGGACTCCGCTTTACGTTGGAGGTTTTGACAAGCAACGTATTCGCCTTTCTGAGGGTGTTGGTGTCAAGAAAGGTTTCAGCGGATGTGTGAGAGAGGTAAAGCATCTTATTCTGGCTGAAATTCAGAATATTATGAAATTTACAGTAGCCAGCTCTGAACTGTGCAGCCCATTGTGAAGAAATGAAATGTGTAAATAGTGATGAAAAGTTGAAGAATGAAAGCCCAACTTGATGTCACTTGCCATTTTATTTCACTTCTGCAACACGGACACTTCTCAGACCCAGCCGCACCAAATCTCCAACACTCGACGAACCGAGAACAAAATGACCGATGTGGTAATTCAACAACACAGTCACAAGCTTGTGATGATGGATATATTAATATCCAAAACATGCTGAGTACATAAGAAGTGAAATAAAATAGCAAGTGACATCAAGTTGGTCTTTTATTCTTCAACTATCACAATGATGCATGGTCCAATAAACATAAGTGATGAAAGGATTGGACATTAAACAGAACAGCAATCTGTAGACACATCATGGATAGCTGCATTGGTTTATCATGCCCATAATTTACTCTGAAAGCCTATTGACTCCATCATACAAGGTATTCTGTGAACATTTTCATAATGGCTTGCTGGTGAGGGAACTAACTCTGATGTGTGGAACCCAAAGGTCTTTTACTGTTTTCACAAAGGCCTGCCATTAGATCCCAACCTGAGCCAGTTAAATTCACTGCAGTGTGTTCAGTCACATTTTCTTGAGATTCAAGTTTTGGTGTTCTGTGTTGTGACAGTATACAGTCTTGTGGGTGGGTACCAACACTGTGGAGGCAGTGAGGCAGGTTTGTCAATCTCCTGGTTATAAACACGACCTCAGTGTGAAGACCTGCTCCATGTTTGAGGTGGTGACAAGAAATTAATTTGCCTATTTGATGGGTTATCAAAAGGCTTAAGAGAGGGACATGTCATGTGGAAGTTGGGGGGAGTGGCGGGGATGGAAAACAGAGAACAAGATTGGACAGTCAGAGCCTTGGATTCAGAAATGAGGATGGGACCCAGGTGGACTAGTGGGAAACCATTGGCCCTGAAAGGGGTAAATATTCCAGGACATGAGGAAATATCAAGACTTACACATACATACTAATGGAAGCAAGATAAGTGCCTATGTGCTCGAATGGAAGGAGGAGTACTTTGATGGGAATTGTAGCCCTTGAATGGAATATCTAGGTGAGAGATCGAAGGGAAGGAGGGGCCACTGGGTATTGTCTTACTATCTTTCCCCCTGGCATTTGCAGTTGTGCTCCTTTTCAGTGCCTGTGACTGGTATTACAGTTATCCTTCCTTGAATACACAGGGACGGTCTCCTTCTTTAAAAGTTTCTTTTGAGCAGTTTTCACTTTAACCCTTTGACGCCTAATGACGACTATAGTCGTCGTACCGCACCGCTAACCTCTAAATGTTGCATTTTATATATTTATTTAAAAAATATAGGTACTGAGTATTTTAAACACTGTATATACT
>Ga0123355_10004561_pt1 | contig 20145 bp, 14 predicted proteins | sample TergutEmb28metaG_3_FD_89872 | JGI IMG/M metagenome (GOLD analysis project Ga0123355, IMG submission 89872) | Embiratermes neotenicus P1 segment gut microbial communities from Petit-Saut dam, French Guiana - Emb289 P1 | ecosystem: Host-associated > Arthropoda: Insects > Digestive system > Gut ...
GACCATGCCCCCGGCACCCGTCAGACCTTACTAACAAGGGCCTCGCGAGAAGAAATTATCGCCGATACCCTGCAAAGCTTCGGGTTTGTAGCCAACCATCGTGCCTATGCATACCCCCACGGGCAGTATAATGCTACCGTTATTGGGGCCCTACAAGAGGCAGGGATAACACATGCTTTTACCACAACCGCAGGATACGTAACCAGCCAATCCGACCCAATGCGCCTGGAAAGATTTACGATTCATAGGGAAACTACCATTCAGCGGTTTAGAGATATCGTTAATGGGCGCGGATAGCAAAACCATCAAAGGAGAACACAATGCCAGACCCAAAAGAAACAAAAAAATTGTCCGACACATGTAAACAAATCATCGACCAAATAAACAATGTAGCAAAGGGCCTAAAGTCCCGCCGAGACAATGTGCTAGAGGCGCGCCGCAGCATGTCCAAGGCCACAGGCATAATACGGGACTTTGACGATGTGGTTCTATTAACCATGTTTGTAACAGAAGTAGCCCAGCAAGAGCAGGCCTACGGCGAAACCAGCCGCCGCTTACAAGTTTTACAGCGGCTGTTAAACTCGCCATACTTCGCACGCATAGATTTTATCGAAGACGGTTACGACACTGTAGAAGAAATTTATATTGGTAGGCATTCTTTGCTTGACGAGAAAACCCATACCTATCATGTCTACGACTGGCGGGCACCTATATCGTCTCTATATTACGATTATGGGGTGGGGCGGGCTGCCTTTAATATCCCAGCCGACTCTCAGGGCACAAACCTGCCCCCCATTGAAGGCGAAATAAAACTAAAACGGCAATTCCAAATAGAAAAAGGAGAGCTGACATACTTTTTTGACTCGGACTTGGCTGTAGAGGACGATATCCTGCGTCTGGAGCTTTCACGCATTTCCGACGCTAAAATAAGAACCATAATCCACTCCATCCAAAAAGAGCAAAACGCCGCCATCCGCTCAGAAGCAAAGGATGTATTGGTCTTTGGCCCTGCCGGAAGCGGTAAGACATCGGTAGGGCTACACAGGCTGGCATATCTCTTATATCGGCATAGGGATACCCTAAGCTCTGCCAAGGTGCGGATATTTTCGCCCAGCCCCATTTTTGCGTCATACATCGAAGGCATTATCCCCGATTTGGGAGAAGAAGATTGCGAAACCCTGGACTTCCCAGGGCTAATTGAGAAATACTCACCAGAAAGGCGTGTTTTCCACGACCAATATCAGCAGATAGAATATCTTTCATCTGTATCGTCACAAGATATAAGGCGGCAGTGGCTTAGAGAGAAGTATTCAGCAAGCTTTATAAAGCACTTGGAGCAATTTATCAAAAACTACAGCCCTGCCTTTGAAGACGTACGCTTTAACCGCGATTTGCTATGCGACAAAGACCGGCTAAAAAGCCTTTATCAAGATCGTACAAAAGCAGGCAACCTGACGACAAAGTTCACACGTGTAATGACCTATGTAACCCAAAGGTACAACGAATATTACGAAAAAAACAAACGTGGCATATCTGACCTATTTAATAGCATACATGATGAAAGCTTCTCAAACCGCGAAATCCACCGGCTATACGAAGAAGAAAAAAATATCGTACTGGCAGATTTACGCGGGCGGCTAATGCCCACAGCTAAGCGGTTATACGAATACGTACTTACAAGCTGGGCTAAAACCCGTAAACTTCACCCACGTATAGCAAAAGAGGCACTGCGCCAAGAAAGATTATATTTCGAAGACGCGCTGATGCTTTTATATATCGACATACTAACCGGCCGCATTGCGCCGGAAAAAACCGTAAAGCACATATTAATAGACGAAGCCCAGGATATTAGCATTTTGCAGCATTGCATACTAAGGCGATTGTTTACCGATAGCCATTTCACGGTACTGGCCGACGTAAACCAGGCCCTTTACCCAGACATAAACTGCCACACTATTGATGCCATAAAGGCTGAGTATCCCAAAGCTCAAGTAATACCCCTAACCACAAGTTATCGCTCCACATACGAGATAAGCCGTTTTGCGGCGAATGTGCTGAACGAAGGCATGGCATCACCATCAAACCTATACATGCGCCATGGGGATGAGCCTGAGATTGTAAAAGCCAAAAACCCCGCCATCGCTGTATGGGATATTATCAACGCCCTGCCACCAGAGTACAATACCGTAGGCATACTGTTATCAACAGCAAAAGCCGCCCGCAAGTTTTACGGTGAGCTAGAGACGCAAGATCAAGAACTGCAAGACCAAGAATCGTCAGGCTGTGCCCCAAGCACCTCGTCACTGCAAGAAGCAAGCACCTCGTCATTGCGAGGAGCGGAGCGACGAAGCAATCCACAACTAATAGCCAGCACTAACGCCAACTTCGGCCCAGGCATAATGGTTATGGCCCTACCCTACGCCAAAGGCCTAGAGTTTGACGCCGTAATCTGCCCGGAATACGGCGACACCATCTTTGAAGGTGAATTTGGGCGAAAAATGCTATATCTAATATGTACTAGGGCGTTGCACCGGCTTTATCTGGTTAATAGTGCGTCCCTAAATTAAAGCTCGGCGTCATCCCGCAGGATATGGCACCGTAGTCATTAGAGCCATCTCAGCTTGTGATGTATCCAGCCGTGTGTACTGAACAACAACAGGAACACTACACTCAACCAAAACGGCATAAGGCGTATCCATAGGAATAGCCAAACCGTTTTTAGAGCGCAATTTATCCATACGGATATGATGGGTGCGACCTGCTTTGCAAAAGGACTCAAACCCCTCCATTTTGTCGCGATCCTCGAAATACAGGGTCAAACTAATAACTGCGTCAATATCGGATGTGTTAAGCACACATATAGCCTCATGGCTGACTTCACTGCCATTTGATTTGGAATTATAGTATGCATCTGGTATTAGCCAGGTTTTTTTGCCATGGGTCATTTCTAATCTCCCCTAATCATTTTTCTGATATATCGTGCGCTATGCAACCTCTTCAGTCCAGAATGTTCCATAATCGATTCCCTTTTTCTCTAATCCTACCACTGCATAATACTCCTTTTCATAGTCTATAGCAAATGACGCTCTGTTCTTGGCAAAAAACAAGCCTTTCAGAAATGGTGCGGATGCCGATTATTGTCCTTTCCCTCTTATTACGATTGTATATTTCATGCTCTTGCTGACAATTGTTAATATGACAATTCTTATTACTGCCGAAGGAATAAAAGGAAGCACGGCTATCATAAAGGCAGTTTGCAAACTGGTATCCATAATAAAGCTGAAATATAGCATTCCTGCAAGGAAATTAATAACCGTACCCAAAATGAGCCAAGTCACAAGCCAAATTACACTTTGCTTTCCCCACCCCATCCCGGCAAGAAGAGCCATTATGGGAAAAGAGAGGATAAAGCCCCCTGTAGGTCCAATAACAATACCAATCCCGCCCGTAAAGTTGGCAAAAACGGGTACCCCAATTGCTCCAAGCAAGACATAAATTATTGCGGATAATGCTCCTTTTTTCGCGCCTAGCACAATCCCCGCAAAGGAAATAGCCCAAGTTTGCAATGTCATGGGAACGCCACCAGGCAAGGGTATGGCCAATTGAGCGCAAACGACCATAACCGCCGTAAAAATTCCTATATAGCAAAGATCTTTGGCCGATAATTTCTCTCGCTGCATATATAAACTCCTTGAATGATTTTATATTTTCCGAGGAAGTCTATTCCTTACCCTAATCTCACATGAAGAAAGTGATATGACTTCATCATTATCCTTTTTTATAATCAGCTGCCCCGCATCATCGATATCGATGGCTATGGCTTCATACGACTTATTAGGTCCCGTAACCAATATATTTTCCCCAAGCATCATCAGGCGTTTTCTATACTTATCTAGCAGTTCTTGATTGCTGTATTGGTTTTTGAGAAACAATATGCGATTAATAATCTCGCCAATCAAATGATTTCTTGTTATAGATGGCTTGCCGTCTTCAAAAACAGCTCCTGCGATTTGTCGTAAATCATCTGGAAAACCCATTGTGGGTGTACTGAAATTAATTCCGATTCCTACAACCATCCCCTGGATATTACCGCTTTTAATATCAGTTATTGCTTCTGTCAGGATACCGCATATCTTTTTTTTATTAAGAAAAATATCGTTTACCCATTTTATTTGCGGTTTTTTGTCTGAAATGGATTCAATGGCTTCACATACTGACACTGCAGCAAAATGGGTAACGAGGGCCGGTGTGCTAAGGCTAAGTTTGATGGGATGCAATATTAAGCTCATGTAAATCCCGTGAGATTGAGGCGAATAAAATGTACGCCCATATCGCCCTTTACCTGCTGTTTGATAATCTGCGATAACTACCGTGCCGTGCTCTGCCGCTGATAAAGCCATTTCTTTCGCGGTCTTATTCGTAGATTCTAATGAAGAATATACATGGATTTTATTAAGGATATCCTTTTGCTTAAGAAAGGGAGCCACGCCTTTAATAGATATGGTATCGTTACCCTCATCTACTGCCTTCCAAACGGCATTTAGTTCTTTTGTGCTCATTGGCTCATCACCTTTATTTAATGACTATATAAAATAAGCCCTCTGGAAAGCGAAGGCTATTTTATATGGAAATATGATTTAATTTGCTAACTAGCTGGCCTCTTAGGCCGCCTGCGCTTTTGCTTGCGGAATATGGGCTGGCGGTTTTCGTTATACACCAAATTAGGTGGGTGGTTGGACTCTACCGTCTCCTTGGTTACGATGCATCGCTCTACTTTATTATTGGAAGGCACGTCAAACATTATATCCGTTAGCAAATTTTCCACTATAGCTCTAAGCCCTCTGGCACCGGTTTCCCGCTCCAGGGCTTTTTGCGCAATGGCTCGCAGTGCATCTTCTTCAAATTCCAGCAGGACATTATCCATTTCCAGCAGATATTGATACTGACGGGTTAGGGCATTTTTAGGCTGGCTTAAAATGGACACAAGGGCGTCTTCATCTAGCTTGCTAAGGGTGACAACCACAGGCATACGTCCAATCATTTCCGGGATTAGGCCGTATTTATGCAAATCCCTTGGCTGGACTTGCTGGAGGATATCGTCCTTAATTTTTTCGGATTTGGTTTTAACCTCTGCGCCAAAGCCTATTACCTTTTTGTTAAGCCGCTGCTCGATAATACGGTCAAGGCCGCTAAATGCTCCACCGCATATAAACAGGATATTGGTTGTATCTATTTGTAAAAAGTCCTGATGGGGATGCTTGCGCCCGCCTTGTGGTGGTACAGAGGCTATTGTACCTTCCAGGATTTTTAATAGTGCCTGCTGAACCCCTTCGCCGCTTACATCCCTTGTTATGGAGGGGTTATCGCTGCGGCGGGATATCTTATCTATTTCGTCGATGTAGATAATCCCTCGCTCGGCCCGTTCTATGTCAAAGTCGGCGGCGTGGATTAGTTTTAGCAGGATGTTTTCAACGTCCTCGCCTACATAACCGGCCTCGGTTAGGCTGGTGGCGTCGGCTATGGCTATTGGGACTTGCAAAAACCTTGCAAGAGTTTGGGCTAGGTGAGTCTTGCCTACGCCTGTTGGGCCTATCAGCAGTACATTGCTTTTTTGGACTTCTACGTCTGAGTGGCCCATTTGCTCTACGGCTATGCGTTTGTAGTGGTTGTACACGGCTACGCTTAGGGCTACTTTGGCTTTTTCTTGACCTATTACATATTCGTCTAGATGCTCTTTTATTTCCTTAGGCTTTGGTAGATTGAAGCTGTCGTCTGTACGTGGGGTGGTATCGTCGTCCTCTTCTAGGACGGCGTTGCACACGTCTACGCACTCGTCACAAATTGTTACGTTAGGGCCGGATATCATTCTGTCAACATCATCGGCGTGCTTGCCGCAAAAAGAGCAGCGCACCCCCCTGTCATCGAATCTGGATGCCATTTATTTACCTCCGGGTTATAACCTTGTCTACTAGGCCGTAGGCCTGTGCCTCGTCCGCGCTCATGAAAAAGTCCCGCTCCATATCGGCTTCTATCTTGGAAAGGGGCTGGCCGGTATTTTCTGCGTAGATTTGGTTGAGTTTTTTCTTCATATGAACGATTCGTTCCGCCTGGATTTGGATATCTGTCGCTTGGCCTCTGGCACCACCAGAGGGCTGATGGATCATTATCTCGGAGTTGGGAAGGGCAAAGCGTTTACCTTTAGCACCCCCTGCCAGTAGGAATGAACCCATGCTAGCGGCTAAGCCTACACATATGGTGGAAATATCGCAACGTACGTGGTTCATGGTATCGTAGATGGCCAGGCCCGCGCTTATTACGCCCCCTGGGGAATTGATATATAGGCTTATGTCTTTATCTGGATCTTCCGATTCTAAAAATAGTAGCTGGGCGATTATTAGGCTTGCGCTTACATCGCTTACTTCGTCGCCTAGGAAAATTATTCGGTCTTTTAATAGGCGGGAGTAGATGTCGTATGAACGCTCGCCTCTGCCTGTTTGCTCTATTACGTATGGTACTAAATTTGCCATGATTGTCCTCCTTGAGTGCTTATTCGTCTGCTTCCGGTTCTTCTATTTCAGTGGCTTCGCCTTCTATTATGCCGTCGTTTACCACTACCGGGGCTATTGGCTCGTCTACTGCTATGGCTTTTTCTACTATGAAGTCTATGGCTTTTTTGCATCTGATGTCTCGTTCTAAGTCTTTGCGCCTTGCCGGGGTTATGTCTTTTAGCAGTTTGTCAAGATCATCGCCTTCACGGCCAGTAATTTCGCCTATATGCTTTGAAAATTCTTCGTCGCTTACTGTTAGCTCTTCTTTGTTAGCCACAGCCTCCAATGCTAATTGAGAGTCCACGTCAAACTTTGCCTGGGCTTCCCAGCTTTTACGCATTACCTCTTCTGACATGTTAGAGAAACGCAGATAGGTTTCCACATCCATACCCTGCATTTCTACTTGGCGTGAGAAATTCTCCCATGATTCGTCTATGCGGGCTTGATACATAGCCTGGGGCACGTCCATTTGGGCTACTTGGATTAGCTCCCGCATTAGGTGCATACGTTTGTTGGCGTCTAGCTGGGAGGTTTTCTTTTCTGTTATTGTTTTTGACAAGTGTGCGCGATAATCGGTTAGGTTTTCAAACTCGGAGACTTCTTCGGCAAATTCATCGTTTATTTCCGGCAGCTCCTTGGCTTTTACGTCCAAGATTTCTACATCAAAGGTGGCGGGCTGCCCTGCCAGGGTTTCGTGGCCGTATTCTTCTGGGAAGGTTACTTCTACTTTTACGTCGTCGCCTACCTCGTGGCCTACCAGCTGGTCTTCAAAGCCCGGGATAAATTGGCCGCTACCTAAAGTTAGGTCAAAGTCCTCGCCTTTGCCGCCTTCGAAGGGTTCGCCGTTATGGTAGCCTGTGAAGTTAATTGTAACTATATCGCCCAAAGCTGCCGGGCGTTCTACACTTATTTGGCGGGCGTTTTTCTCTTGCTCGGCCCTAAGCTGTGCTTGAATATCGGCCTCGGTGGCCTCGGTTTCCCCTTTTGGGTAGGTTAGGCCGTAGTATCCGTCTATGGTTACCTCTGGACGGATGTACACCTGTACATAGAAAACCGCCCCGGTGGCTTCGCTCATCTCACCCGGTTCTATTTCCTCTGGCTTGTATACCGGATCTAGATTATGCTCTTCTAGGGACTGTTCGTATGCATCTGGGAGAATAAAATTTACTGCGTCTTCGTGGAAGACATCCCTTCCGTAGGCTTGCTCTATCATCTTGCGGGGGGCTTTGCCCTTGCGGAAGCCCGGCAGGTCGAAATAGTGCTTGTTTTTGTTATAGGCTTTTTGTAGGCCTTCTCTAAAGCCATCGGGGGTTACTGTGATTGTCAGTTTGACTTTGTTTGGCTCTAGCTTTTCGTATTCGGATGTGAACTGGGGTTGCTTGGATTTGCTCATTTAGATGCCTCCAGAGGTTAGATAGGTTTATTATTTTGCACACATAGAGGAGTATATCATAGGGGTTTGTGGTTGGGAATAGGCTAGGAGGTAAAATTTTAGCTTGTTATATAGCTGAGATAGGGTATTGGTGAGAGAATATTTATCGCAATTTGAAATATGCTGCGAAAACACTGATAACAAAAAAGTGCCATTGCGGGATTCGCAGCGGCACTTTTTTATTCCAATCTCATTTCACACAAAATCAAATGTCGTTAAACCGTATAACCTCGCTTTGCAATTAGCTTCACATATTTACTGGATGCAGGCATACTAATCCACTCTTTCAAATGTCCATAATTGTGACGCACATCCGTTAAATATTTGAGTAGAAATCCTAGCGGAGTTACCTGTACCAGCGACTGTTAGCACCATATTTGGATTGCTTTGTGAGGCAACTGTAAACTGTCCATCGCCTATATCTTGTATAACCCATAGTTGGGTTAATGCGCCGGATACATAGTAGCGAACATTTGCATTTGTACCTGCAATTGCATAGTTGTATCTAAACGCGTTTAACACCAAGGGGGATACGCTGGTATGGAGTACAAATGCATCACCACGACTTTCTAGTCCCCAATACTGCGTTGGTCCGTTGCTAATGTAATCAAAAATTGTCACGTTATTATTTAATGCCGGCAAACCCCATGTGCTGACGCCCATAACACGTGACGGCGATGCAACACTACGGATGCGGTATGTGCCGTTTGTAATTGTGGCTACCGGCCTGGTGTAGGATACATTACCACTGTAAACCCACAAGCCACAAGTGAGCCGATACCACATATTGTCCCGTGTATTTATTATACTGCGAAATACTTGAACCTCACTTCCGGTATTTAGCCTCCTTTCCGGATAATAGGCTTGATACGGTCTGGGGCGTATTGGTGCGTTGTCTCTGGTAATATACATAGTAGTTGGAGTTGAAAGGTTTCCGGAGTATATCCATCCGTATTGCGTTAGATGCCATAAATTTTCACTAGAAGTAGAATTGTGGCGGCTTTCATGTATGTTTACAATTTGCCCAAAATGGAGGGAAGTAATTTCTCCACTTGCCCTATAAGGCTCTGGACGAACCGGGGCTACATCTACACTTACATACATTTGTGGAATTATCCAGCCTATTGTAACAAAATCCAGTGGGTTTAGTGCGCCGCTCACAACGGCATAACGAGTATCGGTTCTAATTTCAAAGTGCAAATGCGGCCCGGTTGTGTCTCTTCCGGTGTTCCCAAGTATTCCTATAACTTGATTTTGTGCTACTACTGCGCCGACTTCTACATCCCTGCGGTAAAGGTGACCATAAATGCTAAAGAATCCATCTTGGTGGTCGATAATTATTGTATTTCCTGCAACATATCTATCGTCGCTTCGCACAACTATTCCGCTACGGGACGCAATTACATTGTGCCCTAGTGCAGCCTGACCCCCAATATCTATTCCCGTATGGATATCTCTATGCCAGCCGCCATTCAGCCAAAGAATGCGTTCCACGCCAAAATAACTTGTGATTCGTGTGCTGTCTGTTCCCTCCTCAACTGGCCAAGACCATGCCGGTGCCGCAAAGCCTGCTCCCCCATAAACTGACCAAGACCACGCCGGTGCCGCAAAAACATTTACACCCATAAGCAGTATCATAACTGCTGATACCAAAACTACCGCCTTCGTTACATTAAGTCTTTTTTTCATTGTCTGTTCCTCCTTAAATTATTGTTTTGTTTGTTGATGTTTTAATTCTACACCAGGCAAAGTTTCGCTTTCGGAGGAACTGATCAGTACTAAAAAAGCGGCGTTCGCCGCTCTTCACCGTCGCTCAGCATCGTTAGCGGCAGTTTCGCCGCCTTTTAGCAGTTTTCTAGCACATAAAAAATCCGGTATTCAACGGGGTTACATGAATACCGGATTATAAGTTTTGGCTGTTCTTAAGCCTATCTATAGCACAAATTAACGCCGCAACCTATACTCTAATGAATCAGCAAATGATGTCATTTCATTGAGAATCTCCGTTGCATCAAGGATCATTGACCAAGCGTCCTCTCCATACCGCCGCAGTCTGCTACTGAAAAACTCGGTTGAATCAAAGAGTGATTCCATTTCATCCAAAAATCCACTAAATGTTGGCCCTCTGACACGATAGGTAAACGACATCTCCCCTTCATCCTCCGGTTCATAAATTATGCTGGCGACAGGATAACTAACCCGCCTAAAAATGATTCTAAATCTGTCAGCTCCTACGGCATTATTCTCATTGTAAAAGAATATTGCATTATAAGAGGTGTTTTCAAAATCACACGCTGTAAAAATATCAATGACTAAATCTACAAACCGTTGCGGAAGTTCGTCGTTCACATCTAAATCAAGATAAACATGTAAAATGCCTCCTCCGAGATCCCTTCTGAAAACAGCCTCGTTAAATTGTTCGGCTATAATACCCCTTACCCTCATAGCCTCATGGCTAAAGCTGTTTATTCCCCACCTATAAAATGGGGCTACATCTCTGTGTCCTTCCCAAACGACACCCAGCAAATTCAAATCAAGCGGTAATACAACACCACGGGAACGACTAGATGAAAGATCTTCACCATTAACAATCTCATTTAGAAAATCAAGTATAAATCTATTCCGGCCACTCATTTCTGAATGACTGACAAAGGATAATACGGAAAAACTTATTACTGTCCTGCCTACATTTGGGGCTGCAACAACTGTGCTGCTTATCCTAACACCGCTTATAAACAAGTAGACTGTTTCGTTAATTATTTCATCTGGTATTTCGACATCTGAATCCAGAACAATATCAATAGAATATTCAGTTCCTCCCGAGTTAATAAACATTGCTGAAATTTGCCGTGAATCAAATCCCCTTCCGGTTCTTGTTTCAATCCGAATGTCCGTGCCGGAGTTGCCGATAAGGTTTATGAAATCCGCACCCAACCTTGCAGGCGATGTCTTTATAGCAATATTTCTGCCGTTAAGACCGGAAAAACCAATCGCATATGGGTTTCCGATTGCGTCCATTCTGCTACGCAAAACGGACACGATGCCGAGAAATTCTTCTTCTGTCATTTCTCGATATGCTGAATCTGGAATTTCATACAACAAAGTAACGCTGCTTCCCGTGATTTCATCTTGCTGATAACGTCCTCTAACGGATTCGTCGGCGGTTTCCCATATAGTTTCCGGTTCGATTTGACTAGAGAACGCAACCGGCAGTAATGGTTGGTTTATTATAGTGGCAACAAGATTATTTAGACTTTCGTTGTTGAAATCATACAAAATGATATAAAACTCATAATCAACCCCGCGTATCGGACGGAATATCCCAATATTCAAAGCGTCAAAATCTGCATATGCAAATCCAGGGCTGATATCTGCATTCATAAACACAACAGAATTATTTGCGAAAGCGGCCTCTCTTATATTGTCAACTCCTGCCCCTGTTACCGATACACAAATGTAAAGCATGTTATCTCTATCGGGATTGCTCACAAAATCATATTCCCAATTCCCCGCACTGATACGCTGTGGAATTTCAAAGTCTAATATTCCTCTTATAGGCTCTGCATTTGAAATTTCATTTGTTTCGAGGCCAAATGTATTTTCATTTGCTCCGCCCCAAACTGAAAGTGTCGCTCGTCCCGCAATCAAATTTACGGTTTTCTCTATTACATGAAGGGTTGTGCCTAAATTGCTTTCAAGCATGGTTATGGTAACAAGCATGCCATTGTCGTTGATGATATAGGTATCAGTCATGCTTTGAACCCGTTCTGTAATTAAGCGCAACGCCTCGGCATAATCTTCATCTGATATGGTATGACGGGGGGATAGAGTGAAGGTAACGGTATTTTCGGTTTCAAGCAACAAAACAGGCTCCGGTTCATATTCGAATGGGACGGAGCCATGATAATCAGTTGATTCTAATGAGGCAGATTCTTGATAATCAGCTGGTGGGGGTGCAACCCCCGACGCGGAAGTTGGAACTTCAGGTTCATTACCTGCACGTAGCAGAATAAAAGCCAAAATTAATCCATAAACCATGGCTGCTACAGGAAGAATCATAGAAGCTGTATTCAACTTCTTAGAGCGAAATTTTTTAGCCGTGCGTTTTTTACTATTTCCTGGTTTAGGGCTTTCGATTTTTTCTAAAGCAGCCTTCATTTCAGAGGCTGATCCAAATCGGTCTTTGGCATTATAAGCACACGCTTTTAGCACGATATTGGCTAGATTTTCATTTTCAGCTGCTAGGGCCGGCGCGGGCAATGTTTCCCCTTTAAGCCGCTTGATTCTAGCCTCCTCAACGGCATCAATGCCAATATCTTCTACAAAGGGCAGCCTGTTATTGTTTAGCATACGGTACATAACCAAACCAAGTGAGTATAAATCGCTACGAATATCGCCCTCATGCAAGACTGATTTAAACTCAACTTCCGGTGCATTATAAAGGGGAGTCCCTCGTTCAGACGAAATAGCCCTACCTTCCATCAACTTGGCAATTCCAAAGTCTCCAAGTTTATATTGCTTGGATTCTTCATCATAAAAAATATTGTCGGGCTTAATATCGCGGTGTAGCGTGTTGTGTTTCTGCAAATAGTCCAAGGCATTGCATAAATCAGTGCCCACTTTAATTACATCGCTAACGGAAATATCGCCTGACAATACTTTTGTAAGGCTAGTCAGATATTCCATTTGTATCAACATGTCTTTACCAATACCATCTTCATGCTGTCTAACGCTGTAGTTCAAGAATCTAACCACATTTGGGCATCCTTTAAGCCTATACAGGACGTCTACTTCACGTTTATATCGTTCAAGAAGAGAAGTGATGAAATTGCTCAATTGTTCATCGTTGTTGTTACACTCAGCTTTGTATTTGTCTAATTCACTGGATGTTGAAGGGATAGATATGATTTTCACGGCAGAAACCTTACTGCTGTCGTGCATGTTAATAAGCTTATAAACGGCACCAGAAGCTCCGCTGCCCTCATATTTATCTATTAAGCATTCAAACAACGGCTCATATTTTTTTAGTCTGTCGGCCGAATATGTCACATCAAGACCCCCCTGCCAGTTCATGACTACTACTATAATAATGCCCGCAAGTCGTTTGCTTCCTCTAAATTAAGGTCTGCTAATATATCTGCCATATATGTAGCTATAGTATAATCATCTATGGCGTAATGTTTATACTCGTCTGCTTCGTAGTATTTATTAATTATTTGACTACAGTATTCCTTTGCATTTGGCTGATTGCGAAATCTTTCATGCAAGTTTGCAACTTTATTTGAAACCAGGTCGCTTGGGTCGTTAAGCAAGAAGTGTTCCAGTGTGAATACAACGGCGAGTTCAACCTTATCCTTGCCGCAGAGCTTTTCAATATTGGCTAATTCCAGTAACATATCAAGTTCATCAAGATTCATGTCCAAATGGATCCCCAAAGCTACCAAATGCAAGCGATTTGGAACAACCTTTCCAACTCTCAACGAACTCACCATATCGTTGAAATAACTAATTACCTGTGGGTTCTTAATTTTATCATACAAAAGAGCATTTAAGCTAGCACTCTCTTTTTTATCAAAAAGGTCATTTAGATTGAATTGATCTGTGTCTGCATAGTTATTATCAACATATTTGTCTATATAGGCAATTAAATTATTATAAACGGTATTAAATATGCCGATGTAATCCTTGACAAACCCCTCAAGGTGCTTTAGCTCTTCAAGTAAATTCAAAAAGCTATTGTTTTTGTTAAGTTTTAGTATTCGTTTTTGAAATAACTCCGTGTTTTCTGGATTTGTCATATTTGCAGGATTGGAAACCACAGAAAGTGATTCTAAATAAATATTCAAATGCTCAATTAATTCCTGAGCCTCTGCAAATGATCTTCGATGGGTAAAGGCATAAATGTATACCGCATCTTCAAGGCTTTTTGCGTAGAGCTTTGGATACTTGCCGTACCTTTGAAGCAAATAGTTAATGTCATCTAGTTTTGAATATATACCAAACCCTAGCTTTATAAATTCCTTTCGACCTTTTGGCATGTTTTTCTTTTCTTTCCAAGACCTTACTGTATTTCTGCTAAACCCACATTTTTCTGCAAGAGTGCTTATATTATAACCGTAATCATTAAAAAGGCTATTAACAAAATTGCCCCAGTCAGTATAGTATGGACTATTGATTGATAAAATTTCTTTCATTTCGCTTACATCAGATGCACGTGAAGCATAATCACGTATGGAATCTGTCATTCCGTGGTTTATTCTCATATCTAATCCTCCCAAAAAAAATTATGCTTTTATGGTTATTACTGTTACATTATCATGCCCACCTAATGCAAGTGCACTTTCGACCAATTTTCCTGCGATATTTTCATTGCATGACTTTTCATTCAGCATACTTAAAATCATCGTATCGTTGCACATATCAGTTAAGCCATCACTACATATGGTCAATATATCGCCATCTTTGATATTAATTTCATTTACATGCGGCTTAATATCAAACTCGCCCATGCCTAGATGTCGCGTAAGTCTATTACGATAAGGATGATCTATCACCTCCTCTTCAGAGATCAGCCCTGCCACTGCAAGCTGTGCGGCAACTGTATGGTCGACACTCAATCGTTTTATTTGGCCTTGTGAATAAAAATAGGTACGACTGTCACCTAGATTATATGCTTTGACATGATATCCATTGGTTATAATTAATGCCATTGTTGATCCCATATTCCGTTGCGTTTTATCTATCATCTCACAAACTTTTTCATTTGTTTCGTGAATATATTCGTCAACAATTGCGCTCCACTGGTCAGTATTGTCGGTAAATTTCTCTCGTTGGTATTTACATAAAATCTCTGCTGCAATTTTTGCGGCAAGGCTACCGTTACTTTCGCCACCCATACCATCAAAGATAGCAAATATATTAACGCCCTCAAGTGAATCACAGCGAAGTAAAATTTGATTTTGTCTCCTTTTGAGATACAAGCCATTTATATAAAAGTTATCTTCGTTGATTGAGCGTCTGTTACCAGTGTTTGTGCAACATGTAATTTTCAAAATTGATCATCTCCGGCCAGCTATTATGCAAAGGAGTATATCAGATATATGCGCTGATATTTCGGGGCAATTGATCGGTGAGGGTATAATTGATTTGCCGTAAGATGAGATTGACGTTTTTGTGGAGAAAATAGATGAAAGGGGTATCAGTGAAATGTTAGCTATTGAAAATTATAGTGTCCAACAGACGAGACGGGAAGCTAGAGCAGAGGCTGAGAATCGTTTGAAGTCCGCAATCTTATCCTTATTAAGCAAAGGGCATACCGTTACAGAGGTCGCTGATATGATGGGCATGTCCGAGCAGGATGTTACAGACATGTTGCCAGAACCCGCTTAACAAACCCAAAGGCAAGCAACGTAACAAGCAAGGCCTAGCTGGAAAATTTACCTGCTGGGCTTTTTCATTCATGCAAAACTAATTCACAACCTTGGCAACACAGGACAAAACCGGACACTTTAGGGACATTTCACCCCTTCAAGGTTACCCATGTTATAATAACCACAATTTCAGCAACCTAATAGGAGGGACATCAAATGACAATGAAATCCTCAAGTAAAAATCACATCAATTTCAAAAGACTGATTGCTATGCTGCTAACAATAGTAATAGCAGTAGCAGTTATACCAGCCCAAGCAACGGTACACGGCATGGAGGTATCCCTGATATTTGCGCCAGAGGGCCTAGGGGGCGGCTTATCCGCACAATCCACATCCCCCGGGGCTTTAGAGGTCACATCCCCTGGGGCACTGGGCTTTATGCCGCTGGTGACGGAGTTTTTTGACATCCAAGCCGCTGTGGGAGGCGAAACCGGCACCGGCTGGGATTTTGGTGTTACTACCTCCGATGTATTAACCATAAGTACCGGTGCAGATATAGAAGTTACAGGCACGGTATCCGGCGGGCGGCGCATTGTGGTGGACGGTACGGCAACCGTTACCCTTAACGGTTTGTCTATTACGGCACCCGGTATCGATAATTCCCCACTTTTGTTAAACGTGGGTGCTAACCTTACTCTTATTATTGATGGGGTAAACAATCTTACGGGTGGGGCTGGCGCTGCAGGTATACAAGCCCCGGCAGGTACCACATTGGCCATTGACGGAGGGGGAAGCTTAACAGCTACAGGGGGCAACATGGGGGCAGGTATTGGTGGTGGCTCTGGCAGTGTCGGCGGCAACATCACCATACATGGCGGTATTATTATCACAAGCGGCGGGGCCACTGGTATTAACGCCGGTGCAGGTATCGGCAACGGCTCAGTGGTGGCTGCCGGCGGCAGTAATATCACCATATATGGGGGCACTATAACCGCCAATGGTGCCGGCGGCAGTGCAGGTATTGGCGGCGGCACTGGTGGCAGCGGCGGCAATATCATCATTAACGGCGGCAATATAACAGCCACAGGGGGACCCAATGGTGCCGGTATCGGCGGGGGCATCGGCGGCTCCGGCGGCAGTATCAATATTAACGGTGGTATCATAACAGCCGCTAGTGCTGGCAGTGGCAGCACTGGTGCAGGCATCGGTGGCGGCAGCGGCAGTAGCGGCGGCAGTATCAATATTAACGGTGGTAATATAACAGCCACCGGTGTTGTGGGTGCAGGTATTGGTGGTGGTAGTGGTAGTGGTGGCAGCGGTGGTACAATCGTTATAGGTGGCGATGCTATCATTACAGCCTTAAGCACAGACGGCGGTGCGGGTATTGGCGGCGGCGGTGCTGGGGCTGATGGCGGCAGCATAACAATAAGCGGTAATGCTGTGGTTGTGGCTACAAGTGCCGTCAGAGGTGCAGGTATCGGCGGCGGCTCTGGTTCTACTAATGGCGGCAGCGGAGGTGCTATTAATATAACCGGCGGTACAGTAACAGCCACCGGCGGCAATGGTAGCGGCCTTAATGGTGCCGGCGCAGGTATTGGCGGCGGCGGCGGTGGAGGCGGTGTTTCCGGCAACGGCGGTAACGGCGGCAATGTCACAATAAGTAACAGTGCGGTAACAACCACCGGGGGCACCAGCGGCCCTGCTGCTACCAGCAACAGCACCGCTATCGGAGGCGGCGGGCATGGCACCAATGGTGTAAACGGCACAGCGGGTACTGTTACAATTACCAATACGGAGTTTCTAATTATGAACTCTGTACAGCTTACGGATATCTTAAATACAATTGGTGCGGGTACAACAGCTACTTTGCGGTTTGGGGCAAGCTTTACCCATGATACCCAAATTGCCATACCCACAGGGGCAAATATCACTTTTGTAAGTGATGCCACAACCCGTACCCTTACCCGGGGCGGCAGTATTGTAGGCGACTTTATTAATGTGGAAGGGACGCTTACATTAGCGGACATCATACTTGACGGGGATAACATCCCCAGTACCGGCGCAATTGTGAGTGTAGTTGACGGCAGTCTTGTAATGAATGCCGGCACGACTATAGAGAACGGTAATTTTAGCGGGTTTTTTGGCGGCAATGGCGTAGCGGTACATCCGGACGGCATATTCACCATGAATGGCGGCAATATTACCGGCAACAACGCTGTACTCGGCGGCGGTGTGTATATAGGCTTTAATGGTACATTTATAATGAACGATGGCACCATAAGCGGCAATGATGCCGAATATGGAGGCGGCGTGATTATAACAGGGGATAGCTCATTTACCATGAACGATGGCAATATTACTGGCAATACCGCCGATGATGGCGGTGGTGTATTTGTAGTCAGCACCGGCATATTTACCATGGCCGGCGGTTCTATTAACAATAATACCGCTACGGTAAGCGGCGGCGGTGTGTTGGTGGAAGTTGACGCTATATTTACCTTGGGCGGCCCTTCTGTAATAACCGGCAATCTGCTGGGTGCCAGCGCAAACAATCTTTTACTTGAAGATGACGCATTTATCATCTTGGGTACAGGCTTTGACACCCCGGCTGCCAACATGGTAGTAGGCGTTAGCACCGATACCCCAAGCGGTATTATTGTACAAAGCGGTGCCTTGACATACCATGCCACACTTTTTACAGCCAACGAGCCGGGCCACACCGTAGCCTGGGACACCGGGGGCCAGCTTGTAATTACCCCGGTCGCAAATACCCGCACTATCACCTATAACGCCAACACCGGCGGCGGTATAATGCCGGCAAGTACCATATTAAGCGGTGCCAATTATCCCATCAGGGCTAATGCCTTTACAGCCCCCGCCGGTCTTAGCTTTATAGGCTGGAACACCGCCCCAGACGGTACCGGTACGGCATTTGCGGCAGGCGCAACAATAAATAACGTAACGGCAAATACAACCCTTTTTGCCCAGTGGGCAGCAGGGCATATTGCTGTTACCAATATCACAGGGGTAAATACAGCCAATATTACAGCAGGGCAATCCCGTAATCTAACCGGTACGGTTGTGCCAAGCAACGCAACCAACCAAGCCATAGTTTGGAGTGTGCAAAGTGCGGGTACTACAGGGGCAACCATCAGCGGCAATACTTTAAACGTGGCATCGGCAGGTACTGTAGTGGTTAGGGCAACAATAGTAAACGGCATAGCGGCTGCCACTAATTATGTACAAGACTTTACAATTACAGTAGTGGCTGCGGCTCCTACGCCAACGCCTGTTCCTACTCCTATGCCAACGCCTGTTCCTACTGATACTCCTGCTCCAACGCCTTCCCCTACTGCTGCGCCAAGCAGGGCTACCCCGGCACCTGGTGCCACCCAGGCTCCAAGGCCTTCGCCGGTAGCTGCTACGCCAACCCCAAGCCCAACCCCGGCACCATATGTATGGGTAGAGCTATCTCAGGGGCTTATAACAGCACTTGAGGCTATGCTTGGGGATAGTTTTGACGATTTAGTAATTGATATAAGCACTTACATCCCCGGCGTGGCGGGTGAGTTTATGGTAGCGGATATTTCCTTTACTGTAGGGGACGAAGGTTTTAATGCCTCGTTTAATAACCAGCTGCCCAGTATACTGCTAGAGCCTGGTGTATATTTTACTGTTTTTGCAAGCTTAGGCAGCTTTATACCCGAGGGGATAAACTATCACAGGATTGTTGCATTAATGGATGGGGCGATAATAGGCGGCGGCATGAGTGGCCGGGATATGATTTTTTCTGTAAATGCAAACCGGACGGGTAGTTTTGAATTTTCATATGTAGCTAATCTTAGGCGGCTGGTGTTGTCTTTGGACTCTTTCACCATAACAGACCTGGCAGGCAACACCCCAACCCGCACAATGGATATCCGCCCTGTTGTGCGAAATAACCGTACTTTAGTGCCGCTTCGCTTTATTGCAGAGGCACTTATGGCAACGGTTGACTGGACTGACGCTACGGCAGGCAGGCCGCTTACAGTGCATTTAAGCTTAGGCGGTCAAAATCTTGATATCCCTATAGGAGAGATAACCCCAGTGCTTGAGGCCATGGGTATGGATGTGCCTGCCCGGCTAATAGATGGCCGTACAATGGTGCCGCTACGGTTTATTGCAGAGTTTTTTGGTGCTGTGGTTACCTGGGATGGGGATGCTGGGGGTGTTGAGATAATAGGGGTGGATAGGCAGTAGGTTTTGTACCATATGTTTAGTAAAAAATTGGCCACCTGGTTTGGTAATTTTATTGATTATCTGCCAGGCGGTTTTTTGCAAATTCCATGATATGATATATATGTTTTTGTGTTAGACGAGCAGGAAACATTCATTGATGATGAACATTCATACGACGAGGAGCGTTTAATCATAATCGGTCTTAGCCAAGCATTGCGCGTTCTTACGGTTGTTCATTACTGGCGCGAAAGTGACACGGTTATCCGTATCATTTCGGCACGAAAAGCCACGCAAGTAGAGCATAAATTATGGAGGAGATAGCCATATGAAAGCAGAATATGATTTAACAAAATTAAAAAGAGTAAAACATCCAATGCAAGCAAAAATCGATAGTGGAGAAGTAAAACTCATCAGCATTTTTGATATCCCGAACAGAGAAGAAAAGCTGGCCGCTCTTGATCCTGATGAACGTGAATTTGTATTGGAGTTGTTTGCACGCAGGTCGGCAAATGAACTTAACAAATCTCTTCAGCAAGCCACTTAATAACAATGCAACTCTCCAATCCGAAAAGAGGAA
>Ga0123355_10004562_pt1 | contig 20144 bp, 8 predicted proteins | sample TergutEmb28metaG_3_FD_89872 | JGI IMG/M metagenome (GOLD analysis project Ga0123355, IMG submission 89872) | Embiratermes neotenicus P1 segment gut microbial communities from Petit-Saut dam, French Guiana - Emb289 P1 | ecosystem: Host-associated > Arthropoda: Insects > Digestive system > Gut ...
CAAGATCATCGCTGCTCAAGAACGCCAGGCACACATACTTCACTACAAACAGCATGTGTCCATTGTGCAAGAAGCCACACCAAGTGCACAAATGCAAGGAATTCAGAGAAGCAACTTATCAAAAGGGACTAGATACGATTAAAGCACAATGACCTCTGTTTCAACTGCCTGAACACAGGGCATGTTGCAAACAGCTGTCCCTCTATTCACTAATGTCGAAGGTGTGGTAAGGGACATCATACCCTCATCCATTATCAGGAACCCAGGTCACACTTAGATGAACCTTCTGACATACAACAGACAAAGAATCATGACTCGTCACCGGCAGTAACCCAAGACGATTCTGTAGCTGCCTATTGTTCTCTCAAGGTAAAAACGCAATCTCAAATCCTATTAGCTACAGCACAGGTTGTGGTGTACGATAGTATGGGACAACAGCATAAATGCAGGGCTCTTCTTGACTCTGCATCCCAGACCAACTTCATCACAGAGTCACTAGTTCAACGTCTCCGTCTGAACAAGGTGCACAATCAATTGCCTATTCAAGGAATCAGCAAAGTCACAGCTGAGACAAGTCACTCTGCATCCCTAAGGCTACAGTCAACAATAAGTGCATTTACGGCACACATCAACTGCGCAGTACTACCCTGCATCACCAGTGAAATGCCTTCCATGCACTTGCATCATGACAACTGGAATCTCCCTGTCGACGTCCAGCTAGCAGATCCATATTTCTACAGACCTGGGAAGGTAGACTTATTATTAGGAGCAGAGTTATTTTTCGATCTATTGCTTCCTGAGAAACGAACCAGGGCAGGAGACTACCCTACGCTCCAAAACACAGAGCTTGGATGGATCCTGTCAGGAAGGTTCCAGACACCCAGGATGGCTCACAGATACAGACTACAGCCATTGTAAGAAAGGCAGCAACACTATATGCCCAGCTAACATGCCCACAGACAATGACTTGTTTGTCTAGCCTTTTCTTCCAGAGTACAAATACTCACCGTGTCTGACGACGAAAACTGCTTCTTCAACACCTGACACCTACTCTTCAACACCATGGAAAAATATGGATTTTCCACTTTCCAACGCGGCACCAGATTTCACTGCGATGCCCTGACACCAACGACCAGATACACCGCACGATAACACTTTACGGAGCTGGAATACTCCACAATACTTCTGAATGCTGCATTACTTCTGACGAGATTACGATACTTCCAAACCTGCATCGCTAGCAGAACGCAACACACCAAAATTTTATATACCAGATAACATATCTATTGTCACCAACGATGAGATCCAGCAGCTGGAAGACAAATCTCCTGCAGATATTCAAAAACTACATAACGTGCATACCAAGGTTAAACCCTTCAGCAAACATTTGATGTTGATTCACTTCTGCACATTCAGAGAACGATGCTCCATAAGCAAAAAACTCATTGGTTCATAATAATTACTACTTCCATTTGTGCTACATTAATCCTAGGAACCATATGTTTTCTTTTATTTCCAATTTCACTACATTCTTCGTATTATTCCAAAACCCAATAGCATGACTTGTACTTCCTTATCCCCCACATTTGCACTACTGCCCGAGAACATCGAACCAAGGGATGAAAACCAGGAACGTGTTCTCTTTGCATCATACCCAGTGCAGTTGACCCACTAAAGCAGCCAGACAGTTTCCTGTTAATCAGACCAGCGATCCAGACCTTCAGAGAAATTGCTGCCGATGCACTTCACATGCCGAGATAACGCTCACTCACCCATTTTGTACAGCCACAGACTGCAACTCAGCACCTTGTCTCGAAGAAGCTAAGACATCGCATGATGCAGACTTCAAAACAGAACTCTTACATATTACTGTATAATGTACCATTTGTATTTTACCTTCTCCCAAATTCATAACCTACTTAAGATAATTTTTGTTGTTGTTTATATTTGTTTATGCACATTTGATTTTATTACTTTACGTCCTTAGATTTGTAAGCTGGTATGAAAATTTCATTTGATAGATGTTGTTACTATGTATTACGTGTTAGAATCTTATGTACGCTATATAAGATTTGGCCTGTAGATTTTTTTTAAGTCTAACACACCAAACCTATTTTTAAAGATGGAGGGATGTAATGCATATTAAATTTACATATGTATTTGTATTAGTTAGAAACTTTGAAATTTTAATACTTTGCATCCAGGAAGAGATCGTTCAGTCACAACTGCTAAAGTCAGTAGTGCTAACCACCTTGAACCCGGCAGTGACTTGATCAGATCATTATACTTCTAAGAATGCATGACTTGTCAGCTCTTCTCTATAAAGCTTAGCGCAACCCAGTAAACGCCCTCACTCGCTAACAAATTTGTTGTCGGCTGTCACGTATCTACGACTGAAGAACTATAGTGATTAAATATAATTATTACAAAGATTGTTGTAACGATACTATGATGCTGTGCCGTCTACTGTTTATTCAAGGTAAGGCATATTGACTGGTATTTTAAATTCACTTTATTTTGAGTTCAGCAATTTGGCAGTTATATTTAGATTTTATTTCAAATTTACACGTTTTGATTTATAGACAGAAAAGGGCAAGTTAATTATTTAAATAACTTACACTTCATTTTTGCAGTTTGATTGATTAATTTTGTATTTATTATTTTGTTGATTATTGTTACATAATATTTAATTTTACAAACAGAATATACATTTTTACTTTTATCCAAATTGGGATTGAATCAAATGATTGTTTTGCGAATCCTTGAGTCCTTGCTATAATTAGATTTGCCAAATCTCTTTGGCTGGTGGCAGTGAAATTCTACCACAAGTTCTATTGTCTTTTCCCAGGAAAATTTTATGGAAGTCAAGCTATCAATTAGGTAGGAAAGCACTACAAGTACATGAGGTGATATCAACTTGTAACCAACAAATTTTAATGCCTACAATTAACACAGCATGAAATAGATCTGACAGGACAGTATGTGCGTGCCTTTAATTCAAAAGTGGTTAAAATACCCCTCTAAACCAGTATGTGAACTGAAAAGCCAAACTTTAGGTAACCATAAGCCAAGGCATATCCAAAACAAGAAGGACTGGAAAATAGAATTCACCTGGATCAAGGCACAAGCGGGACACCACGGGAACGAGCTAGCAGACCAAAATGCAAAAGAGGCAGCAACCAACAGCGATACTGAGTGCTACAAAAGGATCCCCAAGAGTACAGTGAGGAGAGAATTAAATGATAACAGTGTAACAAAGTGGCAAGGTGAATGGGACAACACAACAAAAGGTGCAATCACGAAATCATTTTTTCCCAAAATAGCAGACAGGTTAAAATTAAAAATTAATGTGACTCCAAATTTTACAACGATGGCAACAGGACACGGAAATATTAAGGCACATTTGTACAGATTCAAAATTAAGGACAGCCCAATGTGCTCCTGCAAAACAGGAGAACAAACAATAGACCATATATTATTTAACTGTGAACTAGTGGAGCAGGAACGAGACATACTTAAAGCTGCAGTGCTATGGTCAGAAAACTGGCCCGTGAGCAAAGATATACTTATAAACAAATATTGTAAAAACTTTAAAAAATTCACGGACAGTCTATCCCTTGATAAACTATAGAGAAAAAAAAATAACTCACAGTTAAGTCGACAAACCTGTATATAAAAAAAGTAAGAATTCTTAGATGATAAGTAATTGTGTAAGATATCCACAGTGCATGTATTATTACTTACAGTAATGGAGCATGCAGAATAAATAATAATATAAAAAAAAACAAGGACAATCACATGACACATGGTCCAGTACAAGAAGTGTGACCTATGAGCAAACGAAGACCATAACTGAATGACCCTATACAAAAGTGGTTCCAGACCTGTGAGATGCGGACCCCCAGTATTATTCCAGGCGCCCAATGAATGCAAGCAAATTCACAGTGAGTCTGTCAGCACTTCGTTTCTTCTGATCTTATTTAAGTAAGCAAAACTGAACTCATTTACACACTGTGCACACAGCTTAAAACGCAGCTCCACACAACCACAGCTAACCACAGCTAGCACAACCAGTGCGGAACACCATATGCAGTAGTACACGGTCTTGTTCTCCTGATGATGGGCATAATGATGCACGAAACATGTTGAGATAGAAGTTTGACAATAAACATTGGATTAGTAGCATCTTGTTGGTTTCTCTCTCTTCACCCTTCATTTACATTTATCAGCATGCAATTTTCTCAGTTAACAATGCCTAAACCACTGTGCATATGTTGGGGTCCATGAAAATTTTTGAACTTAAGAAGGGTCCTCACACTCAAAGAGAGTGGAAACTACAAGTCTACAGCATCCATAAAATTGTAACTGAATTATTTCCAGTAAAAGAATGTGGTAGTAATCCAGGTTTGGGTGTGGGCCTATATAATGCCACATATGCTTAAGAACAAAGGATACTCTTCTATCTTTACTGAACTTTTCCTGGAAGTGTGCTAATGTTTGTTTTAATCAGCACCAGGGCTCTCAATAGGTGAGAGAAGGCAAAAGGGAGATGCATATACATTCTGACCACACTGATCAACTTACAAAACCCGTCAACAATCATAGGTTTATGAAGCAAACACACCATTCAGTGGATGATGAAGAACAGTACATCTGGAGTGTGTGTGCAAAAACATTAAAAGCAACTCCCATGCCAATTATCTTTTGACTTGTACCTCACTCAGCTGCAGGCTGCACAGCATCAATTGGATCTAAGACACAGCCATGTGGTTGGAGCTTCAAATGACTGAGGTGGGCTGGGATCAAACTCCATTTCATATGGAATATGCCACAATCCATCACTGCTGACCTGAGCCATTGGATTGAATGTCAAAGGAAGCTGGAACAAAGTAGACATGCCCTAAATATACAGAATTCCATTCATTATTTCAGTAGAAATAGGTAAAAAGAATTTATCCAATGACAAAAATTTTTTCCTTGAATTTCATTAAATCCCTCATACTGAAATATTTTTCAAACATCAGTTACATATCCAAATGATATATGCAATTCTGTGTCATATACCAACATTTTTGTGTTCAGCAGTTTTTAATAAACCTGATACATGCAAAAAACTCCCACCAAGCAAGGTTGTTAATTAAAGTGGGGAATACGCAGACCAAAATAAAACCTGTCCCGGAACTTATCATGTATATATCCCACACATTTCACAAAAAGTCATTCAACTCTTTGATGAAGTAATGTGCACACATGTAGGAAGACTTCTACATTATGCTGTCACTTTCACCAAATGCAAAGGATAACTAAAAACAAACTTGCAATTGTAATAAAAACACCCTACACCCAGGCTACCAACGTGTGCTCTACACGAAATTTCCATGTTATGAACAAAAGCAAATTTTCAAATCATACATACAGCAACCAGTTTTGCTGTATTGTTCTAATTCTTATAATATTAACACCACAATTCTTAATGATTGTTGCACTGTAATGTACCCCATGTACATGTGTCACTAGTATGGTTTCCCAATTGAAAAACTGCATTTATTGTAGGATGGCTTCCTCCCTTTAAAGACATGCCTGTACGCGTTCGGTTGAGCGCGGAGTTGTTAGCCAACTAACTAGCAAGCAACACTACTCGCCCACCTATCCTGGCTTGATACAAAGAAAGTGAACCAGTCTGATCTGGAAAACCCTGTCATGCAAGCAGGAAAGTTCTGGAACAGTCTCATGACACTTACATAATCTACCTATGCCCTGGGAATGTTACTTAGGCATTAGGAAATGCACTAACATGATGCAACCCTTGGTAATAAATGCAAACTTGAAAATAATGCACAAAATTAACACAAAATTTAACCCTTGCATGAACAGCTTCTCTAACAGTTATATTTGTCTAACCTATTTTCTATTGGTTAACCTGTGTGCGGTAGCTGGTTGAAAAGTAAAGTAAAAATATAAAGTATTACTTAAAAATAAAATCCCACTCTCAATCACTGTCAAAATGTAAGTCATATACCAATATTTATGTCGGAATGTGATCAGTTTTGTCAGGAGTCTTTTCCAGTTACCTTCAGCTGCACTTTTCCAGCCTCAGTAATATAACGAAGCTGACATTGATGCAGTAGCTGCCACCGTCTGAATGTCAATCTAAGACCCTGATTCTTGAGAAGATATGCGTGGCCTCGCATAAGGTCTTTAGAGAGGAACTTAGTCCCCATACCACTGTACAGTGCAGCATACAGCAGTAAGGGGTCATCCCGAGTCCTGTTGTGAAATTTAAAACACAACTACGTAAGACAACATACACACACTTTTAATAACACCATAGTGCCTTGTGAATGTAGAGTAGGTCAGCGGTTAATACTGAGCTGTTTTAAGTTAAACTTTCTGTCAGATAAAATTTAAAGTTGTCCCTGATCAAATCATAAAGGTATATAGGAGAAATGAGGGATAGCTCTATTCATCTTCAACCTCAGCACAAGATGGAGGTGAGTGGTTAACTTCATGCCCTGGCCACTTTAGTCCCAGTAAAGAACCCCAGTACCCACTGAATAGGAAGCCTGGTATGTCCTAGAGACAGCCTGAATGTTTTGGAGAAGAGATCAGATACCCTGGACAGTCCACTCGTAGCTTAAAAAGAAAAGGGAGCTTGTGCTACCTTAACTATATGCAACAAGTAACAAAATGCATGTTGTAATTTCTGACATTCTTACTGATGGATGAAATTATACTTATTAGGGCTCATAACACGTGTTCCTTCTAAAAAGATGTTTCACACACAAATTTTAGATCGAGTGAACTTTTTAAAACAGCTAAAAGAATGCTCACCTTGGTTCACTTTTGGTTCAAATAAGTGGATAACTGTTTGGTTCAAATAAGTGGAGGACTGTCATCTCACAACAAGAGCCAGTTTTCAATTTACCATTTAAGCATGTACAGAAATGGTAATTTGTCCCTGTGCACACCATGGAGGTATATGGAACAGGACTATAGCTCCACTCATTCTTAACCTTTGCACTGGGTGAGCGTAAGTGGTCAGCTTCAAGCTCTGAATGTTTTACATATGGGTAAAGGCACCCCCTCCCCCCAAACACTCATTTGGTTGGAAGCTGTGTGGGCCCCAAAAAGCTGATTTGGACACTTTAAAGAAAAGAAAAACTTACTGTCCCTTCTGGGAATCAAACCATGATTCCTTGGTTCTGTGACCTGTAGCCTAGTCCAGGGGCCCATAATTCGTCCATAAAGCTAGAAGCCACCTTAAAATTCCAGGTGCCAGAAAGTTTATCTGAAGCAGGTTCCCTACTGAGGATCCATTAATATTAGGTACCACCATACAAAATTTAGTAACCATGAGGTGTGTTCAAAAAGAGACCGAACTGTTTAAATAGCGCGCCAACCAGCGTAGAGAGCACACTGTGGCTACTGAGCACACTTAGTGTCAGGTTTTGACAACAAACTGCCATCTGTCCCATTTCACTATGAGCATTAGTCGTCGAGCTACATCCGCTGAACTGAGCATGTGCACAAGCTGTTTGTCAGATTAGTGACAAAGTAACAAAGGAAGAGCTTGAAGAACAATGTGTGTGTGTGTGAAATTTTGCTGCAAACTTGGTAAAAATTTTACACAGACATTTCAATTGCTTAACCAAGCACACGGGGAGGACTGTATGAGCCGAACACAGTGCTATGAGTGGTTTAAGTGTTTTAAAGAGGGCAGAATGTCGGTCGGTGGAGATTCCAGGCCTGGACGACCTTCCACATCAACAAACGACGACCATATCGAGAGAGCTCATGCTGTGATACGTGGAAATCGTCATTTAACCATCCGAGAAGTTACTGATGAAGTGGGCATCAGCATAGGATCTAGCCATCGAATTTTTACTGAAAAACTTCAGATGTGCCGTGTCAGTGCAAAATTTGTGCCACATTTGTTGGCTGATGATCAGAAAGAGAAACATGTTGAAATCAGTCAGGAAATGCTTGCCAGTGCAAATGGTAATGAAAAATTTCTCAAGAACATCATAACAGGAGATGAGACGTGGGTTTACAGGTATGATGTTGAAACCAAGATGCAATCATCACAGTGGATATGGAAAGGGTCTCCTCGACTAAAAAAAGCACAGATGAGTTGGTCAAAGATCAAGGTGATGTTGGTTGTGTTTTCTGATTGGAAAGGCATTGTCCATCATGAATTTGTACTATGTGGTCAGACTGTAAAAAAAACAGTTGTACCAGAAGTTTTAGTGCGTTTGAGGGATGCTGTGTGCAGGAAGAGGCCTGAATTGTGGGAAAATTGGACTTGGATGTTGCACCATGACAATGCGCCCGCTCAAGTGTCACTTCTCATCCACAGTTATCCAGCAAAACATCAGACATCCACTGCGCCCAATCCACCCTATTCTCCGGACTTAGCCCCAGCAGACTTTTTCCTGTTTCCCAAACTTAAAACCACTCTGAAAGAACGTCGTTTCCAAACCATAGAGGAGATTAAGGAAAATGTGGTAAGAGAACTGCTCGCCGTCACAGTAAGTGTGTTCCAGGAAGCATTCAAACAATGGAAGAAATGTTGGGAATGGTGTATTGCCAGTAAAGGAGACTACTTTGAGAGGACAGTGCTTAAAATGCTGTAAAATGAGCAATAAAGTCTTTATAGCAAAAGTTCGGTCTTTTTTTGAACATGCCTTGTATGTGGACTTGGCACTTGGTGTGTGTTCACCCCTGGACTAGCCACTATACTGACTACAATATCCTGGCATCTTCATTTATGCATTTATTAAGATCCAGCAGTTACTGCATATGCTGCTTAAGCTTCAGACATATAACATTTATGTTTTCCAGATTTTCTGGCTGATTCCTATCAGCAACTCCATATCAACGTGGGACTAAAGTCTATCTTTGGGTAAACATGTCTGGCAAGAAAATCTCAGTTAACATTCACAAAATATCACAGGATGTCAGAAAAGAGGCATTTGGTTTATTTTTGTGCACTTCGTGCACTGAGATGGTTCACAGTAGTAGTTAGAAACATAGTATACTCAGTCAATGTAGGATATAATTTGGGTACAATGCAATACAGAAAAGCCAGATGTGTGCTAGATGTGCACATGTCTATAAACTCTCACTGACAGCACTGTACTTATCTTCCTATGTGGTGAAATCCCACAAAACTGAAGTCTTAAATTTATTTTATTTTAAATAATTGGCATATAGTGGTTAACCAATCCTGTAACTAACTCTCACCATAGACCAGACAGCATCAGACGTGATGATACTGCGCTAAGAAATTCATCATTTATGGATCCCAAATGTTCATTGCTCTTCTCATCAAAACTCACTGCTGGTCTCTGTCCTGAGTCTGATGGCCCATTCCACACCTGTACACATTCCCTGTTTACTTCATAAAGTACACTTTTTACATGACCTAAGTTTTGCAACTTCCCTACTGCTACTGGTTCCTTGGAGTTAACGAGTAAAAGAAGGGAAGCTTAGACCCTCCACAAGCCCTCTCAAATGTAAACAATTTTCTCCAATACTCAGCAGTAAGACTTCCAATCTATACCACAGCCAAAAACCAGTCATCTTATTTGAAAACGGGACGTAACAGTTACAGTTTTCCAATAACAGACAGTGGGTGTTTCATGCTGATGCTAACTCTAATATTAAAACCCATCCACACCTGGTGCCTGCCTACCTGCCTCAGCATTACACCCTGTAATGCGCATACTGCATTAGCAGTGCAATATACTCATATAATGTAACATGTATCCTTCAAAATAATTGAACAAATGGATGCAGAACCTATTTGGCCAAGTTTATTCTAATTCTCAGTGCTTGCTTTGCAATATGTCCACTAGTGATCGTAAAAGGGCTTAAGAAACACTCTCCAATGACAAGAGAATCTTGCTGACTTATCAGCATCGTGTACAGAGTAATGAAGTAACTACTGTTACTTCTCAGATTCCTTTCTCTTTGTTACTACTAGATCTACTGAGAAAATCTTTTCTTTCTCATGATGCCTAGTGAGTCAACATCCAACAATGCCATCACTTACCAACAGCCACCTTAACTATAGAAAGTACAAGCCTATAAACTTCATGCAGTGAAAAAAAAATTTTCTGTGAACCTGTTAGATAGTGCAAGAGTAATAAAAGCAGAAACCACTTTCTTGCATTGAATACGTAAACATGAAAAAATATGCTGATACTTACAAGTTCTCAGCCAGGAACACATGAGCATTTCTATAGATATAGTCCATGTAGGAGGGTGACCAGGTTTGCATGTGCTTCCGTCCCAGAACAAGGACTTTCTTTGATTTTCTTACAAAATGCTTTACAACATGATGTAACTGCAAATGAACAAGAGCCCTATGATCTGTCTCATACATACATACAGATGATTACTATATTAATACACTCATGCAAGAAGGCATATTTAGATTGCCACAGGTATAACTCTATACAATATCAACCCTCTCCATGTCATTTTTCTTCTGATAACAACAGAACATTAACGCACAGTTCAACAAACTACTTTCAAAAACCTCTACTGAATTATAAATGTATATTTTGCATCACATAAAATTTACAGAATATGAAGAAAAATGTACTGTACATTCACAATGCTGTTGATAATTACGTATTCCAGCATTACTAAATTTATCTCTTACTCAAACATGAAAGATTAAGAAAGAGCTACAGAAAGAAACATAAGCTATCACCATACTGGAAGAACTGCATGTAGGGTGTAGGGGCAGAGGAGAGTATCTGGATTTAGACATGGAAAGTACCAGCAAGATGAAGGAAAGCACATAACAAACAGCTTCATAATTTGTAATTTGTCCATTATGATGATTAAAAACTAGGCAGGACATGCAATACACATATTGCAGAAGAAAAATTCTTACAGGATTTTACTTGGTAAACCTAATGTGAAGAGACTACTTGGAAGACATGTACAAATTGCAGGATAATACTACTATCAATTTTATATAAATATGGTGCAATGGCATTTAGTGGGCACAAATGGCTCCGGATAAGGCATACATGGTCGGCTCTTGTAAAAAAGGATATAAACCTTTGGGTGACGTAAAGACAGGATATGTCACACCCAGCCAAGTGACTACAGACTACTCAAAAGGATTCTGCCCCACCCAGCTTGGAGAATTATTCAAAATTTCCAATGTACATGAAATACGACCATGTTCAACAGTATACTTAAATAACTGCAATGTTTCCAATTCAAATTTTCAATGAGCAAGGAAGCAGTCTATCAATATCACTCTGAAACACTAATGTGTCAAAACGCACACATTTCGTCACACTGAGCTTCCCGCATTACTAGACAGTTGGGTTACAAACTCACCTTCTGTCGAAACTGTGTAAAAAAAAAAAAAAAAACTTCTTTTCAATGTCTTTTCTTAAAAACATAGCATGCATAGGTATTAAGTGTCTGTCAAGTTTTTTCCGTCTCCTGTAAAACTGTGTACCAGTGAGTTATAACAAATTGCTGTTTCAAAAATGATATGTAATATAAATTTGCTGATACTGTTATTATACTCACTGCTCTTGCCTGTGACTGGGGCGACAATGTCTTCTTAGACCCACCTGCGAAGGCAACATTTAATCCATCAATTACCATGTCATATGGAGCGGTCATTTTGACAAAGTGTAGGAATCCTTTTATTTCTTCAGGCGTAGTGTTGCGGAATACGTCTTTACCAACTACAACCCTGTCCATGAAAGCACACTGCAATGTTTGAAATTCTTCCTCTGTTATAGTGATGGTATTTAAGTGCTTCTGGCATGATGTACAGATACCCCTGAAACAATTCGTAGTACATTCTAACCTCATCTTAAAGTATTTTGCTTTAAACATTTTAGTTTGTTGTTAGCAGAAAGCACTTCCAACCAACAAGGAAGTACTTCACTATCATCCACCCACCAAACTAATGCCTACAAAAAAATATCAATTCAGTGCATTCAGTGAATGAAAAATTACATAAAAAATAAGAGAATATACTACAACAACAGAAGTGGGAAACAGATGCCCTCATGTGAAAGTATGAAGGGAATTTGGAAATGATTTGAACTTAACTCATTTACATTAATTTCATTATCTTTAGGCTGAATAGTGGACAGCTGCTAGCTTGACATATTCCCCTCCTGGGTTATACATTGCTGCCATCTCCTTGGAAGCCTCTAGATGGCTTCACAGAACAAATTGTTACATGTGTTAAAATACAGCTGCCTGTGCACCTCCCTTGCCAGTGTTGAAGCTCCATACCCAGCTGAACACAGTACTGCGTGCAGTGCTTGCTCTTCACAAATTGCAGCTAACTGATAACAAATATCTAACAGGGTAACACCTTATTTCCACAGGAACCACGTGGTCCATATCTGCCCCTGACAAACACCTTCCATTTTGCACTTGTCCACATGCTTTGACCCCACTAGACTGGGTAATGATGCAGCAGCTTTTCACAGGCATGCACAACTAGGGACATTTGGAAGTCAAATACGGTACTAAGACTACACTATCAGATGATAATTTTCGCAATCTCACAGCTTGTTATTTGCTGAAACAGCAGCCCCTGTTTTGCTGGCATGTCACATTAGAACATAGAGAAACAACATTTGAGAAGTAAAAGTGTCACAACATTCTATGTATGACTTCATACAATCAAAGGGTAAAAATAAAAAATACTGCAACACATCTGTGACAACATTAAATTTGTAACAAACTGGTGTAGCAAACTGTGGAAATTTAGAAGTGGCAGGGTAACAGTCAGCCTAGTGATCAGTAATATGTCTGCATGTTTTTTTTCACTGGCAGAGATTCAGACTGTATTAAATGCACCACACAGCCTCAAAGTTTCACCATCACAGTAATATTTATAACTAATATGTGACAAAGGTTTATTACAGAACCTATGGGTAGTTTTATAATCTATCGCCATCAAAATGACCAAGGGATAGCCTTCAGAATAGAGTGGTATATGTTTATAAGATGTTATACCAGTGATATGTGGCACTGCAAACTTTGGTTGACACAAGAAAACCTAGGCGCCATGAAATTTGAAGACGGGGGATTGGTTTGGCATAATGTTCTAAAATATGAAGACACTTGCTTTTAGTAAACGTACGATGGGTGAGTTAGTCTTCATTACATTATGTTATATTACTGCTCAAGTTAGTTTAAAAAGGATACCACAAAATTAATTGAACTTAATTTGAACAAAAACTTGTATACGATGATTTTAGTTTTTGTTAGGTTTGTGCATTCACTTGGGTTGTGAATATGGAATAACAAAATTTACCAGTACATATATCTCATTATTTCTGCTTATAGTACACAAAGTTCATTGGACTTCTATTTGGTGTGTAGTCTGCTTTGGATTAGTACTGGTTAGGTTAGTGTTCAAGCTGAGGTTTTATTATGATACAACAATACAATATAAGGTCACAATGAGCTTTAAGTAATATAAAACACAGTAAAGTATGTACTTTTGCTAATTTAGACCTCTAGTGATAAAAAATTGGTCATATAATTGACTTCTTTGCAACTCTGACTATCGTGCTATTAGGTTTGTAATCTATACAAACTACATTTCAGACCAACAGTGACAAACACATCACAGTATGCTAAAGGAATACCCTTCTAAATATAACTCATTACCAACATGACATTAAGAGCTAAATATTGACTTCAGCCAGCCATGACATTCTTTTACATTCTGCAGAAAAATGAAGTTAACAAACAATGGACATTTTAAAGATTTATTATAACATATGGAAAGTTTGGGAAGGATGTTAGGTTATATTATACCAGATATTTTGATTTAGTCTTGGTGTCTGTAAGCTTTGACAGTGACAATCACAGAGGTGGGTGGATCAATAACCCCCTGTACAATCTTTCAGAAACACCTAAACCAGACATACACAAATCCTACGTCCCTGACCAAATTTTGTATCACGGTGCCTAATACTTCCAGCATAATTACTAAAGTCCGTTCACTTACAAGAAAAAAGTGAGTCATTTCACATGCACAAAGCAGAAGTGCTAGTGAATAGTGACGCTGTGTATGACTTCAAACTTCCAATGCAATGCAAATAAGACCTTTGCTCTACTGGGCTGTTATACAGTGTACATCGGTAGTCAGTCACCAATGTTATGTCGCAGGACAACCTGTCAGCCCCATCTTCAAGGAAAACCGACCGGTCCCAGAACGTCCGTATCTAACTTCGAATCTATGGTGTGTAACATCCCAGGACAGCAACGATCTCAACAGCAGGTTCGCAGATAACTAAAGCCATCCGGGTCCTCAGTATGGAACATGCTTCATGTCACCATTCTGGGTCATAGCAACTGAAGGTGGAACCCAGATTTCTAGAAAATTTGTGGATCACTGAACTGAACAAAGAAAGTTCATGTTCCCTGTACTCTTTCATCATTCCAGGGACAGTAATATGCAAATGGAAATAAAGCTCAATGAACACATATAGACACAAAACCAAGCTATGAGCTTAGTAAAGGACATGGTAACTGCCAATGCCTTAAGACTGAGCAAAAACAAAGGCTAGGAATGTATACCTGTCAGTCACAGTTGAGAACTCAGCATGCACCTTTGTGTCATGACCCGCCATCTCCTGATAATACACCCTTATCCGTTCAGCTACATCCTTTGTTGGTTTCAAGCCATTCTCAATGAACATCTTAAGGAACTCTTCTACCATTTGCCACCTATGTTTGGGCCTTGAGAAAGTTCTGTGACAATAATCCAGCTGAGCATGGAACACTTCTGGTCTTATGTTCCGTCCCTGCTGCAACATTTCACTGATCAGCCGTACACTTGTGTTTGGTTCATCATTATCATAGGCAGTCTCAATTAATACACTGTACACAGTGCTTGCAGGAGAACAAGTCAATTTCGTCATATCAAGAAGATCCAGCCCCAACTTCCAATTACGTGTTACACACAGGCCCAGGATTGCATTTTCTGCTGTGTATGCATCCATTATTGGGCATCTTGAACATAGATCTTTGTACATAGACATTATGAGTTGTTCATCAATTCCTTTCACTCTACATAAATAACACATTCTCATAAACTGTGCTACAGTAGCAATATTGAGTTTCCTGCCAGAAACAGTGAGATGTTCTAGGTAAGACAAGCCAACATCCAGCTGCACAAGCCTGCCACATAGTCCTATTATAATAGCGTCTATATTATAATGACTGATTGCCCTGTTTTCAGCACACACTTTATCTTTAATTGTTTCCCATTCGGGGGATGAAAGTCGCTTCCCTTTTGAAATTACTGACGCAAGGAAATCATCACTCTGTGCAGTATCGTCATTACTCTTATCACCGTCCTTTTCGTCCTGAGACTGAAGAACAGCATATGTACCACTCTTTGGGATGCCACTTGAGAATGAAAGTGTTTGCTTATGCAGTGAAGTTGTTCTGAAACCTGGAAACACATTCAGAACTATGCATTTGCATTCTCGCGTTCGTGTATTCCCACCGTGCAATACACGCCGTAAGGTTATGAATGTCTGCAAACACTTCTGTGTCGAAAATATACACTTCAAGTACCCTGACATGATGAAAACGTATTAATCTGAAACATGGAGAAAATGTGTCCCTGATGCTAAAATACACACGGATTAAATCTTTTCTTCCCTGCTTTATACATTTCACAAATGGTCCGCAAGTTTACTGCGAAACATGGAGAATAACAATGTAATAATGTAGTTCTATGCACCTCAGTTGGGTTATAACTACTGTCGATCAAGTATTCATTACTTCAACGACAGTTTAACACAACGCAATCAATTCGCAGATACGGTCATACCCATGCACTAGTATGTGTGGATCATTCCCATGTGCACATTTGTCCACGGATCAGATGTAGCGCCATTCCTCATTCCACCCGTTTGAAATATATGTAATTTTACTACATGAACCAAGTATTCGTATTAAATTTCAGAATACTACGATTTCATGTGTGTAATTCCAATCCCTCACCACCAACACAGAACACTACGCTGTAACCGCCGAAATACCACACTATTCATGCCGACTGCCATGTTAGTTTCCATTACACTCATCGTTGAAAAACCTGCTGTTTTAATCTGTGATTTGCTGTGCCAACCGTCGTTTCAGGAATTCGCAGCATGCAAAAAGATAAGGGGGAATTTATTAATCATTGCCCCTATCGAACAGAATGGTGATGAAACCTGTGTTTAATACTAACAAACGTCTTTTAATTTGTAAATGTAATACCTGCTGCCAGTCTCATAAAATACACTTCAGTAGCTTCAGCCACAGTAGTGTCTTCTATTTATATGCAGAGACTTCTCACCTGTGTGAAAGATGAGTCATTGTCTTTCAGCTAAGCAATGCGCATTAGAAGCCCACTGCACTGTTTACGAGATGCGAACGAAAGCGAAAGGCAACAAACAAGAAACTGGAACTGGACCAATGGTCCAGCCCTTTCACTTGTTATGTCCAGGGAGTGACCGCTCGGATGACGTAGTAGGGATAATTTGTCCTTATCCGTAGCAAGGGATGTCTAAAATTTCTTTCTGTCTAAATAAAGCAAAAACAATTTAAGTTTGCACAAACCGTCGTCTGTGTTTTGGGTCACGCAAATTCTATTGCTGTTCGCGACAAGGCAATTTTGTTGGCGTATTATGTTACGTCACGTGGTGGGAAATGGCTGATTTTACATCCAAGAAAGATATGTTGTGCTTTAACAGGCCTGAGTGTCCCTTCCGTCCAAGTATGAGAAAAAGGAAGTAAATGTGAAGGAAATTAAATTTTGTGTTCCTGAAGTGGCATGCAAACTAAATGAAATGAACCAACTGGGATAGAGCAATGGTAATGATGAAGAAAGCATTCCATTTGAAGACACAGAACAAGACAAGAGAGATTCCAAGAGTGAAGAGGGTGCAGAGGACCACAATTGCCGTGTTTCCTGCAAGAAGACCTAAAGTGATAACGTGGCAGGGGTCAGAAGAAGAAGGTGCCAGCTGGTTCCTTTGACTCATATTAATAGCGTTGCTAGTTGTAAGACTGTGGTGAAAAATCCAGGCCCCCCGTCGGAGCAGGCCAAATTCGACATTTTTCTTAAACGCATGAGAAGACAGGAAAATGAAAGCAAAGTAAACTAGAAGCTTCCAGAAGCCCACAGCCAGTAAATGCGCAGCATGATTAGAGAAACCAATGATATGAGAGGAAAAATGAGATATCAGCGAAACAAGAAAAGAATGTGAGAAAAGAGTCCAAGAAGACGAAGCAGACAGTTAAAAACTCCGAACTGTGGCGATAAGAACTTGACAACAAAGTAGAAGATTGGCTGGGCGAAGGCAGAACGAAAAACAACTGTAAACGCCTTCTTTAAACTGGCTGGTTTACGGTTACTAAACCGTACTAAACTCGTTGGTTTACAAGAGATATTTCAAGGAATACTTAATGGGAAATGTGAAGCCGATTATAACAGCTACAGACTACCTTTCGTTAGAATTCATATAGCTTACGTTTTAATTAATTTAATTAATACATTTCTTGTAATTTCTTGAAATATATTCACTACTCAAGTGTAATACGAAAATAAAATAAGTAGAAGAAGTTGAACTGTGGCCACGCGGTCTAAGGCGTGAGTCTGCGGCCGCTCTCCAACTGAAACTGCGGGTTCAAATCCCGCCGGGGGCATGAATGTCTGTCTCTTGTGACTGATGTGTGTTGTCAGGTACAGGTCAGGTACAGCAGCAGACCAGACAGCCATCCATACAGAGTGAAAAATACCAGTGTCGCACAGATACTATAATTTATCCTGATGGTGGGCACATGGTTGCCCGAATACGTACTTTGCACCTAGATGGCTTAATGTGAAAAAGATCACTATATCACTGTTCAGTCTAACACCTTCAGCTGCCAATAGTTTTAACAGACAATTTCGGTTTTGCTCACGAATATTCCTGGCGTCATATATTGTGTTCCTGTCTGGACGCGGCTCATTTTTAGGCGCATTCGCAAAGTTGCACAAAGCGATTATTAGCTTCGCCATTTCTATCTATCTCTCTGTCCATCTGTATGGAAGAACTCGTCACCCGCAGAACGGACTTTCAAGAAGTTTGGTATATGAGTATTTTTCGAAAATCTGTCGAGTAAACTCAAATTTCATGAAAATCTGAAAGGAATAACGGGTACTTTACAGGAAGACATACCCATTTATGCTACTACCACGCTCGGCTCTTCTTAGAATAAGAAATGTTTCAGTCAAGGGCCTTAGACAAAATCAAAACACCCATTTGTGCTCAATAATATGGAAAATTATGGTACAGCCAGCCAGGCCACAGATGACAATATATTAGAGCGCATGCGGTTTGCATGCTGGATAACTAGTTTACAGACCTGCACTCAGAATATGTAATACGTTTCGCTTTTGCACGGAAAAAATGGTTACGTAAAAGAGCCTCAATGTTACATTTACATGTAAATGGCCTGCCTTGATAACATCAGGTTGACTCAGCTATCTTATAGGAACTTCCCACGCTGAAGGAGACAGGAAAGGCTTACTAAGCGCATTTTATATGTGATACGACTTAACTTACTCTTTACTTACTTACTTCATGAGGCAGAGTCCTTCTTGAGAAGCTAACTGGTTTCCAGTTAGTCAAGAAATTCCCCGCATTTTATGGAACCCGAAGGTTCATTACCGCATTCACAAGTGCCCACCATCTGCCCCTATCCTGAACCAGCTCGATCCAGTCCATACCCCCACATCTCACTTCTTGAAGATCCATCTTGATATTTTCCTCCCATCTACGCCTGGGTCTCCCCAGTGGTCTCTTTCTACCCGGGTTTCCCTACCAAAACCCCGTGCACGCCTCTCCCCTCCCCCATACGCGCAGCTTGCCAGGCCACCTCATTCTTCTCGATTTTATCACCCGCACAATATTGGGCGAGGAGTTCAGAAGATTGAGCTCCTCATTATGTACTTTTCTCCATTCCCCTGTTCCATCATCCCCCTTAGGCCCAAATATTCTCCTCAACACCCTATTCTCAAGGAGAATATTTGGGCCCAAGAGGAACTGATACTTTTCTACGACCTAAGCAACGAAAGAGGGACATGAGATTTGATGATACGATTTAAATAAACACAAATGTCGCATAAACGCAAACAGAGAGGGAAAACATACCGTGTGTTTACAATGTGTAAAGATAAAAAAAGACTGTTCAAAAACAAACATTCGTGTCTCTTGCATTGAATACGATAAAACCTTTCTTAAGTTCGCGCACTGCAGGCGGCGTACGTAATTTGACGTGGGCCCTGGTGTTGCTCAGATTAATCCGTTCTGGAGAGCAGTAAAGCCAAATTTATGTAGCAATCGTGAAAGGACTGCGTCGTTCCACTGTTGCAAACATTCGCCCATTCGCACTCACGCTCCGGCACTCACTATTCATTCACTCAGTCAAACACATTTCGTCGCTTGTACATGATCTGACTTTCTTGTTTACTTCCGAAGATAAAACGCGGGTCCTTTGTTATTTACAGGACTTTATGGTAATTGTGAGATCCACACTGTAGAAAGTTTTGTGTCCCACAGCGCCTTTGTGCAACATACGGAAGAGATGCTGGTCTCTTACGCAATGCGTTTTACGAGAGCTCCAGGGCATCCTACAAGTAGAATTATTTTATTTGATTTCTAATAGCTAATTATAGGATGTGAGGTTGAAGAAATTTTCGTATTTCAGAAGCCCTCTAATATCTCTTCGATAGGTGCGTTAGATTCGGACTACAACTACGAGGGGGTGCTGAGAAGCCCTTAGCCCGACCAGGAACGAAACAAGCTACAGCGACCAAACTCGGAATTTATGCAACATACTCCACACGAAGCTCAATACATTTCTTAGCCCTTTGCTCTAAGTTGTTCGTTGTTGACGAAAAATGGCGAAATTCCAATTCTTTTTTTCAGTCCAGGGAACAGATGGAAGTTCGACGGGGTCAGATCCGGAGAATAGGGTGGGTGATCAAGAAAGTGGAAGCCCAGGTAGGCCAGTTTCTTCTGGGTTGCAAGTTTCCGGTGAGCCGGGGCATTGTCGTGCAAGAACAAGACCACTTTTGTGAACTTCCC
>Ga0123355_10004563_pt1 | contig 20142 bp, 17 predicted proteins | sample TergutEmb28metaG_3_FD_89872 | JGI IMG/M metagenome (GOLD analysis project Ga0123355, IMG submission 89872) | Embiratermes neotenicus P1 segment gut microbial communities from Petit-Saut dam, French Guiana - Emb289 P1 | ecosystem: Host-associated > Arthropoda: Insects > Digestive system > Gut ...
ATACAGGGCTTTAGGCGTGTTTTTTGTAGATTTGATAAGTTGGATATTATTTACATTGCGTTCATTCAACTTGCTTTGGTTTACGTGGCTATTAAATAGTGGCTACACGCCCTGGTTGGATTTGGTTACCACTTGAAAACTTACGCGCTTGCCAGGCTGAACGAAAAAACAGTGCCCCGCCCCAGTTCGCTTTCTACCGTTACTACTTCGCCATGTGCCCGCACAAACTCCTGCACTATGCTAAGTCCAAGGCCGCTGCCCAGCTTATCCATATTGCGGGATGCATCGCCCTTGTAAAAACGATCGAACACCCGCTGCTGTTCTTCTTCTGTTAAGCCGCAGCCCGTATCCGCCACGGAAATATCTACCTTTCCATCGCGGGTAGCAGTGGTTTCTACAGTTATCTCGCCATCTTCCGGGGTGAATTTTAGGGCGTTATCTACCAGGTTGTACATAACACGGCGTATTTTTTCTTCGTCTGCCAGTACCATGTCTTGGCTACCAGCAAAATGGCTGGTTATGACAATCCGCTTCTCGATTGCCCGCTGTTTAAAGCCCAAAATTGTCTTGCGTATTAGGTCGTTTATGTCAAACTCGGTAAGGGTAAGTGCTTCTGCGTCTTGCAATTTGTCCACATCCAAAATATTGTTGGACAGTTTTATCAGCCGTTCCGATTCATCCATTATAATATTTAGATAATGGGGCTGTTGGGCAGGCTCTATTGTGCCGTCTAAAATGGCGGTAAGAAAACCCCGTATGCTGGTAAGGGGCGAACGCATATCATGTGACAGATTAGCAATAAACTCGCGGCGAACGCGCTCTTGCCGCTCCAGGCTTTCTGCCATGCGATTAAACTGGGCTGCAAGTTGGCCCACCTCATCACTTCTGCGAATAGGCAAACGCTTTGCAAAATCGCCGCCGGATATTACACTTGCGGCCTCGTTCATTTGCCGTAGGGGGCGGCTTATCGCCTGGCTGGAAATATAGATTAGCACAAAGGCAAATGCACCAGCGGCGGCCAGGGCAATTAACGCCATGCGATACATTTCAGAAATGGCTGTTTCCAAGTCTGTCATATAAAAACCTACCAGTGCCGCGCCCGCAACCTGCCCGTCCATCCAAAATGGGTAGCCTACTACCAATAACTGCTGAAAAGTGGGGGTTTCCACCGTGCCAAAAACAGCTACAACTTCCCCCGCCATAATTGGCGAAAGCACCGATGCATAGGGTAGGTTAGGGGAAAACTCACCAAAACCCGTCCATACAATGGCGGTGTAGTTATCGTCTATTATCATTACATAAGAGCCGGTGTACTGGCGCACGTTCATAATCTCAACTTCCAGCCGCTGAAAGTTGAAAATGCCGCCATAAACGGCTACATCTTGCATTCGTGTGGCTACACGTTGGGCCAGGCTTGTAAGTTCGCCAATTTTCTGCTCGGTCATAAAACCGCGAATGCCCTGGGTTAGCACCAGCGCAAGCAGGGCAAAACTTATAATTAGCGTGCCTAGGTGAATAAGAAGCTGCTTCCATAAAATGCGCATTGTTTACACCTCTTTGTAATTATGTTACGATTATGTTCTACGATTGCGCCCCTACTTAAAAAGGAGAGTTCACATATGTCCAAAAGATACAATAAGCAGGTAACAGATTTACTTGCAAAAATACCCGATTATGTTAATGGTGCTATGCTTGCGGCAATTACTGGCATAATGCCCCTTATCGTACGCTTTGCCACGCGGCCCATGCCGCCAGAATCTATTGGACTACAGGGCGTGACAGAAATGCACGACGCCTTTGTATATTGGAAGGCGTGGGGGTTAGCCATCCCCTTGGCGGCAATGGTGCTGTACTTTATATTTGACTATTATATCACAGGAAAAACGGTAGATGTACGCAAAGCACTGCTTAAAGTGCCGATTGTTTTGGCAATCTCGTATTTTTTCCTTGTAATTGTGTCCGCCATTTTTTCTAACTATACACATACGGCGTGGTTGGGTACTTTCCAACGGGAAGAAGGTGCTCTTATTTGGTTTGCGTATATGCTGGCTTTTGCCTTTGCACTGTATTATGTACGCAGTCTAAACCACGCAAAGCCCATTTTGTGGGGGCTGTGCTTTTCTTCTATTTTAATGGGAATTATGGGCTTTAGCCAGCTAATTGGCCGCGACTTGTTTTATAACCCGATTGTAAGCTGGATGGTAACGGTTGGCACAGAGGTTCTTAGGTTTGCTACAGTATTTGATATCGCACATGGTACGCTATTTAACCCCAACACATTTGGTAAATATACGGCTATGGTTGCGCCAATATTGCTGGTTGCAGGCATTTGTTATAAGGGCAAACTATGGGAAAAAGGGCTACTGTTGCTGGGCGGCGTACTTATGTTTATTGGCATTTTTGCAAGCAGCTCTTTAGGCGGGCTAATGGGCGTTATTGCCGCAACCGCTGCATTGGTTGTAACCTTTGCAGCACGTGTAATATATGGCGCAATCAAAAAAAACGGGACAGTTAGCCCCGCTGTACTGGGACGCGTGGCCGCAGGTTTTTGTGCGGTTACGCTAGTGACGATGCTTGCGCTGCTATTTGTGCCGGTGCTTAACCAGCGCGTTACCACCCTGTTTAACCGCCTACGGGAAGCCGCCGCGGCAGAAACAACAGGGGCAGATCGCTTCTCCTTCGCAGGAAATACTATGTACCTAGACGGCGCGAATGGCAGAATTTTCTCACTTACTGTGCATCCCATGAACCATGCAATAGATGAATGGAAAACAGTGAGCGACGCCCACGGCAATACAATGGAATGGGTAGACCACATGCCTGGAAACACCGCATTGGGCCACCCAGACCTGTACGCCTACGATATACCTGGCGCAGGAATATTGCAAATAGACAGGTTCGGAAACGAGTTTGTTGTTGTATTACACGACATTGGAATACCATTTTTGCTAGCCTATAATGCTGGCAACCTGTACGCACTCCAGCACTGGCGCGATACAATGCACCCGTTACCTGTACCTGCCTGGGGCTTTGAAGGCCGCGAGGCATGGGGTAGTGGCCGCGGCTATATCTGGTCTCGCACATTTCCTATGATGCCGCGCACGGCTATTATTGGCACAGGGCCCGATACATTTGTTAATGTGTTCCCTAACCACGACACGGCGGGCAACCTTGTAACATTCCCGCGCCCTACTAATGTAGACAAAGCCCATAACTTATTTTTGCAAACATGGATAACAACGGGCGGAATTTCCGCACTGCTTTTGTTTGGGCTGTTTGGCCATTATCTTATTATAACTTTTTGGAGTCTGGTAAAGTCTAAGGGCGAGGAATTGTTTAGCTTTGGGCTACGTTTAGGGCTACTGTCTGGTGTGGCTGGTTTTGCAATGGCCAGTATGGCAACTGATAGCACAATAGGTAGCACCGGCGTGTTTTTTGTACTGCTGGGCATGGGCTATGGGCTAAATTATTATCATAATGCTACCCATAATAAAACCCAGAATGCCCCCAAGCCAAATAATTAGGCGCATTTCGCGCCCGGCAACTTTTAGGATTGTCTCTTCCGCCTCTTGGGCATCGAAACCGGCCAGTTTGTTTTCTATCATGGCCGCAACTGGAATATTTTTGGCGATATAGGATGCCGCAATCTCTAATATCCGCCCGCCTTTTTCCTGCCAAACACGGGAAAACGTTTCGTGTATATTTACGTCCAAAATGCCGGAGTTTTGCAACTGCGTTTGTAGCAGTTCGTGGTTTTCGGGATTTTGCAGGTATTCATATACATTTTGTTTGATACCGGCATATATTTTTTCTTTAGAAATAAACATTTTCGCTAAAGAGCCGACACTTTCGTCTATTATGGCAAAGGTTAGTTCTTGCAGCTTAGCATCCAAAGCAGGGGGTAGCGGCCTGTCCAGCAATTTGATAAAGTTAGACATACTATCCAAACCCACACCAAAATTGGCAAGAGCCTGCCCCACACTAATATCTGGTAGCGGCCACATCTCTGTATTGGCCAGTTCCGCGGCAAGTACCTCTGGCGTTAATAAGCGCGTACTAATAGCTTCCGCCATTTTAGTGGCCAACCGCGCCCGCTCCTTTGGAATAAGCCCAGGCGTAAGCGGCACTTGCCTGCCAAAAATATACTTGGGCGAATGGGGCCGAAACAACATTTTGATAGCCAACCAATTAGTGGACAAGCCAATTATGCCGCAGATTATGGGCGGTAGTATGAAATTGATCATATTTGTTATTTCCTTTCTTTTTTGGCAGGGGCTTTGCCCTGCACCAGAGTAAATCTACATAATTAAGGAGTGATACCATGGACAGACATCTAACAACACGTGCGGGGGTTCGTTCGGTAGTTGAGAAGTATGGACTAGCGGCCAAAAAGAAATTGGGCCAGCATTTTTTGGTTGATGGTTTTGTGTTGGATAAGATATTGAACGCGGCAGATGTGCAGGCAGGTGACGTTGTTTTGGAGGTCGGCCCTGGTATTGGCGGGCTAACCCAAGGGCTGCTGCAGCGAGGTGCTACAGTTGTGGCTGTGGAGCTTGACAAGCAGCTTGTCCCAATTTTGCGCGAGCAATTTGTAAATGATAGCGTAACAATTGTCCAGGGCGATATTTTGCAGGTTAATTTGCACGATATTTTGGGCGATAGCCAAAACATAAAAGTTGTGGCCAACCTGCCGTATTATATCACAACCCCAGTTATATTGTATCTGTTAGAAAGTGGGTTGCCGATAACATCCATCACGGTAATGATACAGAAAGAGGTTGCCCAGCGTATGGCAGCAAAACCTAGCACAAAGGACTATGGCTCGTTAACGCTGGCGGTGCAGTATTATGCAGATGTAAGTATTGCGGCCTATGTGCCTGTAAACTGCTTTATGCCGCGCCCGGGCGTGGATTCTGCCGTGGCGCAATTGAACATTTTGCCACAACCACGGGTGGCTGTGGACAAGGACATTTTGTTTAAAGTAATACACGCCGCGTTCAACCACAGGCGCAAAACATTGGTTAATACATTAGATAACGTTGGTTTCGGTAACGGAAAAGACGATTTGGCGCAAACCCTTGTTAGCTGTGGCCTAAACCCCCAGGTACGTGGCGAGGCCTTGGATATTCACCAGTTTGCAGCACTAGCAGAGGTATTTGGCGCATGAACACATTCACATTAAAGATAATTGCACTAACCAGCATGATAATCGACCATATAGGCTCGGTGTTTAGTATGCATATAAATTTCCGCATTATTGGTCGGCTGGCGTTTCCGCTATATGTATACCTTTTGGCGGAAGGCTTTTTTTATACCAAAAATAAGCTCAAATTTCTCGGGCGGCTTTTAGTGTTTGCGGTGGTTAGCGAGCCATTTTATGATATGGCCTTTAGTAATGCAGCCAGTTTAACCCAGGTCAATTTTTTTGCGAACACCAATATCTTTTATACATTTTTTCTGGGCGGCCTAGCTATTACTATGTGGGAAGAAGTGCGCGCGTATTTTGAGCGAGGCGTGCTGTTTGATATGATACTGGCCGTGTTGGCGGTTGTGCCAATGGCCTATTTTGCCAATGTTTTGGGTACAGATTACAGCGCGTATGGCGTGGTTTTTGTGTTTATAATGTATTTTGTGCGCGTGGTGCGGGCAGGGGACTTTTTGCAGGAATTAAAAGAACCGGCACAAAAGTTATGGCCGGTTGTAATGGTAGCTTTATGTGCGCATCAGTTTTTCGACCGTGTGATTGTAAACGCGATTCGCCACGGCATTGGCAGTCTCCCCGCCAGTGAATGGGGCTTTCAAGTGGCGGTTATAGTGCCTGCGGTGCTGGTGCTTTTCTACAATGGCAAGCGGGGCCCCAGTTTTAAATGGGCGTTTTACATTGCGTACCCCGCCCATATTGCGGCACTGGTGGGTATTAGCGTCTTACTAGGAAATTAACCACCGCCAACACTTCCCGTAAATAATTAACTGGTATAGAGTACCAGGACGTGTGCGCGCCAATTCGCGCTACATTTTCATACCCCACACGCCGTGCGGTTTGCACTGCGCGAAACATATGAAAATCGTTGCTAATAACCACAACATTTAACGCGGATAAATTGTATAGCTCATTGGCAAAGCGCAAATTTTCATATGTGGAAGTGGACGTATCTTCCAATAAAATATTTGCGGGCGGCACACCCCGCGCCGCAAGGTACAAAAACATGGCCTCGGCCTCTGTAATTGTGGCGCGGCTTCCTAGCCCGCCAGTAACAACTATTGTAACATGGGGGTTCTCCTGCCAAAAATATAGTGCCTGGTCTAGTCGCCGTGCCAGCGGGCGCGTAATGCGATCTTCGATAACCCCCGCACCCAGCACTATAACCACATCTTCTTCCCCAGTGGCGTTTGAAATATTACCATATGAAAATAGAAAAACCACGAACACAAAAAGCACAACGCAGCCAGTCGCACTTATAATATGCACAAAGTTGGGTATTTTACTGAAAAATATCCCGTAACAAATCAGCACCACAGACAGCAATGCCTGCACTAAAAAACCTGCCGTGGGGTTACTAACCCGCAGCAATAAGTACATATTGGCCAGAGATAAAAAACCGGCCACAATTAAAGTGATTCTAACAATTTTTATTATCATTTGCAGCAGCTCTCCTAGTAAGAATTTTGGCAAAAGAATACGCGCCAAAATCGCCCATTATCGTTAGTACGCGGTGCATTACCATAGCAGCGGTTAGAATGGTAACATTCACAAAATCTCCAAGGAACATCATCATTACAACTTCCCGTATGCCAAGGCCGCTGGGTGCGCCAGGTGTAATAAAACCTGCCAGCCACGCCAATAGATACAGCCCAATTATAGCAAAACCCAGCGCGAAATCCACTTCCTGCCCCAGTACTATCAAAGTCATAAGAAAGGTAAGGCTGTACAAAAACATTAACATGATAGAAAAACCGACGCGTTTGGCGATAACAGAGAAATTTATCGTTTCCATGTTGCTGGTTAGGTTTTTTAAGCCACCACCAATTTTGTGGCGCAGCGCGAATACAATAGGCGCGGCAATTAGTAGCAAAAGTCCTACCGCCAGCACAATTATTGGCAAAATGTCCATCTGTCGTAGATAGGTAACAGAGTGGTCAAAGGCAAAAACCACCGCCACAACCACAACACCAATTACCATGCCTACCCCTTCGAGTATAGTGGCCAGCGCAACTTTGCCGTGGGAAAGCTCAGATATTTCCACCGCCAGGCGGTTGCGCCCCGCCACGTACATAACACCGCCAGGGATGTATTTATATACATTAGATTCGGTATAAACGGCCAGTGCCAAAGGGCGTGGCGGCAGGATACCGCTTACGTTACGTACCAACGCGCGAAAGTTAAGCCCTGCAAGCAAAATGCCCGAGCCTTCCAGCGTGGCAATGACAAACAGCCCCACCACAACCCTGGGGGAAGTAAGGAGCTCTAGCAAGCTACGGTCAAAACCTTCGTCGGCAATAAGCCGCCGCGCAATGAATACCATAGATAGAACCATGAGAACCGTGCCCACATAGGACACGAGTTTTTTTATGTTAAGGGATTTTAATTTTTCCACAGTTACCTCCAAAATCGTACTCCTCTAAGAGTATACGCATTTACATAAATAAACAAGCCAAAAATGAAAAATATTTGCGAAAATATTTCAACTGGTTGGATTTGGTTACCAGTTGAAAAATTGGTCTGTACGAAATGCGCACGCTTTGCGTGCTTCGATTCCAGTTGAATTTCGCAAAACACGAAATGCGCGGCTGAAATTTGCATGGCAGAATTAAACCTGCTATATTTATGACGCTGTAACATGATATAAACGGGGGGAGTACAAACGTGCCGACAAAACAAACCATAAAACGCGCGGTTCGCGCCGGCACAGGGCGCAAACGCCGCCGCCGTAGCCGAAAAGGTCGTGGTGGGCGCAGGTTTTTCTTCTCAATGCTGCTTATACTGGCCTTTGTGTTGCTGTACCATTTTTTTTGGGAAGATATCGCCGAACGGTTCGGCTTTGGCACTACGACTTTCACCACTTTGTACGATGGCGAAATTATGGTGTCTTTCATAGATGTAGGCCAGGGGGATGCAATTCTTATACGCTCCCGCGATAATGCTGTACTTATCGACGGCGGCGAACATTCTGCCCGCAATGCGGTGCTTAACTATTTACGAAGTGCAGGGGTAAGAAGTTTATGTTACGTAGTGGCAACCCACCCCCATAGCGACCATATTGGCGGGCTTGTAACTGTGCTTGGCCGCCTGGATGTGGACATGGTGGTAATGCCAGATGTGACCCACGACACCAACACCTTCGAACGGTTTTTGCAGGTTATTGACAACAACGACATACCTGTAAAATTCCCAGAGCCGGGGGATATATTGCAAGCGGGGATAATTAGCCTAACCGTTATCGCGCCGCCAAACCCCCACCCAGGGCCCGCCACTAATTTGAATAACGCATCCATTGTGCTGCGGTTGGCGCATGGACAAAATTCCTTCCTTTTTACAGGGGATGGAGAGCGTGAACTGGAAAACTGGATGGTAAATAGCGGCATAGATATTTCCGCCAATGTGCTACATGTTGGCCACCACGGCAGCCGAACTTCTACTACAGAGGCGTTTTTAGAAGGGGTAAACCCCAGCGCGGCGGTAATTAGCCTAGGTTACAACAACCGCCACGGCCACCCCCACCGGGAGGTTATGGACAGGCTTAACGCGCGGAACATTCGCATATATCGCACCGACCATCTTGGGACAATAAGAATGATAACCGACGGGCAAAATATTAGCTTGCTGCGGTGATAAAAATAGATAGTGAGGTATAAGTATGAGCAAAATATCAGAAATTATCAACAGCGCAAAGCACTACGATGGCAGCACCCTTTTCCAGCGCATGGAAGAATGCCGCACAAATGCCATCAGCATAGCCCTGGTGGAAAACCATGAAATCTGCGAAGTGTACACCCACGGCACAAAACGTGTAGGCGAGCCGGACAAAGTAACGGCAGACACGCTTTTCCAGGCGGCATCAATAAGCAAACCAGTATTTGCGGTTGCTGTAATGCGCCTTGCCGAACGCGGAATACTTGACATAGACGCAGATATTTCCCAATATCTTATGGGCTACGACATTCCCACATTCGATAACCAGAACTATGTAATCACACTGCGCCAGATATTAAGCCATAACGCAGGCTTAAATCTGCACGGCTTCGAGGGCTATCAGCAAGGCCAAAAAATCCCAACTATAGAACAAATATTGGACGGCGCGCGGCCTGCTAATCATACAAAATTAAAGTTGAAAAAAGCACCAGAAACGGGGCATCAATATTCCGGCGGCGGGTATGTTCTTGCGCAAAAAATTGTAAACGACGTATGTAAGCAAGACTTTTGCCAACTTATGAACGAACTGATTCTGTCACCATTTGACATGAAGCATAGCACATTTGCACAGCCACTACCAGCCAACAGACTAGGTGAAATAGCCTACGGCTACAACCCTCACGACCTGGAAATACCAGGCGGTTATGACATAATGCCGGAGCAATCTGCGGCGGGGCTGTGGGCTACACCATCAGACCTTGCGCGCCTTGGCATTGGGGTAATGAAAGCGTTAAGTAACGAAAGCCCACACATGAAAAAAGAAACAGCCATACAAATGACAACAAAAGCATACGAAGACTCCCGCCATGGGGTTGGTTTTGTTGCGGGCGAATGCAAAAAAGGCCCGAAGTTCGGGCACGATGGTTGGAACGATGGATTTGTTTCCAGCATGGCTTTTTGCCCCGCTGACGGAACGGGGTTTGTCGTAATGGTAAACTCCAACATTGGCGGAAACGTTCCATTTGAAGTAGCTAACGCTTATATGGAAATGTACGGATGGTAACAATGTGCTAAAACCTGTCTAATCCATTCTCGCTCCCTGACATAGAAAATACAAAGCCTAAGCACTATAATTATCTCGTAACGTTACAAAAAACTAACCAAGCAGGAGCGATCAACATGAACATTGGGGCAAACATAAAAAAGCTGCGCCTAAAAAGCGGCATAACCCAACAGCAACTAGCCGACCGCTTAAACGTGAGTATGCAAACAATATCAAGATGGGAAACATCAACAACTTACCCCGATATTGTTATGCTGCCAATTTTGGCGCGACACTTCCATGTTTCTGTCGATTACTTACTAAACGTTGGAGGTAATATAATGAAGACAATCGAATCCGACAGGTTACTTGTCAGAGAATGGAAAGAAAGCGACGCGGCTGATTTTTATGAAATCAAGCAAAACTCACGGGGCTTCATATCTTACGTAAAAGTCAACACACCAGATGATGCTCTGGACATAATAAAAATATGGAAAGAGTATCAAGAAATGTACCCCGTTATCTTAAAGCAAACCAACAAACTGGTTGGCGTAGTCGGGCTTGTGGACATAAACCGCTATAAAGGTTATAACGAACTGGAAGTCCACCTTTGCGACGAATATTATAACGTAGACTACGCTACAGAAGCCCATAAACTGATACTAGACTACGGTTTTAGCGAAGGGGGGCTACTGGTCGCATTCTCCCTATGTGGCTGCGATGAAGAAATATTGCAACAGGCTTTGACAAACACGGGCTTCACATATGAAGGCACACTGCGACAATTCGCCAGAAATAAAAGTGATAGCATGAGATATTCCATCACAAAGGACGACTATAGTGCCTCAAGAGTATAAAAAAGCTGTGCGCCATCAAACAGCGCACAGCTTTTCTTAAAACCTGTATATCTTAAGCTCTGTTACCCTCGTACACAATCCAATTTCACTGCCGAAAATTTCTCGTGCCATTTGCTCCATAGCATGGAAAAAATTTGTACCCGCTGGTTCAAACATAGGCTCTGTCCGCCAAAATGCCATATGAAATTTGTTGTCTCTACAGGTGTGAACGTAGTCGTAATTGTATGTGTAGGTAGAAAATGGCCGTTCCGGCGTGAAAACCTCAACAGGTTCGGGAATTACAAAGTCACTGGATGGGCTGGTTTTCATCGGCAACGTGGGTAGGCCGAGTCCATACTGACGTTGGTCGTATGTCGCCCTTTTCGCGTTAAGGTTGTAGCTCTCCAAATATGTCGCCTCGAAATCCCGTAGTGCCACACCTTGCGCCATATATAATGGCGATTGCTGTGCGGGCAATTCCATATTATCCCCAATATCAAGAAAGGCGACACCTTCAGGGCGCAATACTCGGCTAATTTCACTCATTATATATGGGTTCTTCGTAGTGCCTGTGTTCCCGCGGCATTCTATCACGATATCAAAGAAATTGTCTTCATAGGGCAAGCCATCGTAGATATCGTGTTTTTTAATGTGCAGATTAGGGTATTCACCAAGCACGGTCTTACATTCAGACAACATTCCATCAGAAATATCTATACCATGATACTCTAGCCCACGTTTTACAAAAGGTTTCGCCTTGCGTCCGCCACCAATGCCAATTTCCAAAATGCGCGGCGCATTTTTAGGGGAATACGCTAACACCCGCTCCATAAACTCAGTTTCATTGTACGGATTATTGCGGGTGTAGCCCTCTGCCCGGCGTCGCTCCCATGCGGTATAGTCAGTTACATAGGAAGTTATATTTTCGCCACGGATATTTACAATACCAAGCACAGAGTTTCCAAATTTTATTACCGCTTTTGTTACTGCCGTGCAGCTATGGAACACCTCTAATTCGCAGTGGGCTTTGTATTTATCATCCACCCATAGTGCTAGGCGCATTGCTTCATCTTTGGCATTGGTTTCGCCCCGCAGTATTTGGCGATAATACGAAATATCATGAGGTTCGATATATCTGTTATATCCGACGCCAAATACGCATTCAAAATAGTACAGCAAATCAACTGTTTCCAGCCATTCAATCATCTTAGCTAGGCCATGGGTTTCGAGCATTGTAGCAAACAAATGCGCCTTTGCGGCCTTATAACTGCCTGGGGAAGTGAATAAAATTTGCGGGAACGGGACGGATTCGCATACATCAATTTCATTGGATAGACAAAAATCGTATTCGGCATAACACAAAACAAGGTCATACCATTCCATGTGCATATTGTTGAATTTGCCACATTTTTCGAAAAAATTATTTAGTGTCATATTGCTAGCTCCGTATCCACATCAAAAAAGTGCAATTTTTCTGTATTTACAGATACAACAACCTTGCTGCTATTACAATCGCCTGGGGCAAAGGTGATAAAATCTGTGCCGTCAATCGTAAAATGCAATTGCCGTTCATCGCGGCTACAGTAAATAGATAACGTCACATCCACCGCTAGGCCTTCGCCAGTGTTTACATACAAATGCTCCGGCCTTACCCCAGCAATTATCTCCTTGCCAATATACGCCCCCAGTCTCGCATCCAGTAGTTTCACCTTTGCCATGCCAAAATTCACATACAAATCGCCACCGTGTTCCGATACGGTTGTTCTCCAAAAATTCATTTGAGGGCTGCCAACAAACCCTGCGCTAAAAACGCTGTTTGGCCGCGCATACAAACCCGCTGGTGTGTTGTCTTGCACAATTACACCATCTCGCATGAGAATTATTCGGTCGGCCATGGCCATGGCTTCGCCTTGGTCGTGGGTGACAAAAATAAATGTCTTGGGGAATTTATGGCGTAGTTGCATTATTTCCGCCATTAAAATAGGCCGCTGTTTTGCATCCAAATTGGAAAATACTTCGTCCAGCAGAATTGTGTTGCTATCGCTTATAAGTGCTCGACAAATTGTTACCCGCGCCCTTTGGTACATGGGCAAATTATGCGCGGCAGACCCCAGCAAATGGGAAACACCCATCAACTCCGCAATTTCTTCCACCTTGGTTTTGTCGCCGTCCTTTGCGCCAAAGGCTATATTCTCACCCACTGTCATAAACGGGAACAGCGCGTGAGTTTGGAAAACCATGGTCACGTCTCTGTCCTTAGGCTCTAGTTTATTTACCAGCGTTTCGCCCATATATAGCTCGCCGTCGGTGATTTCCTCAAGCCCGGCTATCATTCTAAGCAAAGAGGTTTTACCGCAGCCAGACGGCCCCAAAAGGGCAACTACCTCGCCATGCCCAATTTCCAGGCTTACATTATTTACAGCCACAATGCCGTTGTGGTATTTTTTTCCGAGATTTTTCATGGTTATACCTTTTGTTTTTGCCTTTGGGCCAGAGTTTGGTGCGTGCAAACCCTGCATAAATGCGGCCTCAATTAGACTTGTGCCGGGTTGACCCATATGGGGGCGCAAAATATCAAACAGCTCTACGCCGTTTTGCCCCTTCATTATCTTCTCAAAAATCGAGTAAATAGACTCGAAGTCTAGGAACGGGATAAGTTTTTCCAGCATTTTATCGTCTGGCGCAGAGTCGGAGTTTTCCAGTAGCTTTATCACATCCTCGTCGTTCATAAATTCCGAAAACTCGACGATACTACCGATATTTATATTATGTCGCGCCAGTTTGTCGGCAATTGTTGTAAGGGTAGACACCTTCAAATACGGCGCAATGTGAATAATGTCCGCTAGCGCGCCTGTCTGCAAGGCTTCGCTGGGTATTTCCTGACCCTCTGCGGCAGATGATAACACCTCTGCCGTGCTTTGCGAAATTTCGCCGCCACGCAGCAGGCAGTCCACCGATACATTAAAGACATCCGCCAACGCACCCAATAGAGAAATGTCTGGGAAGCCTTCGCCGCGTTCCCATTTTGAAACGGCTTGACGCGTTACACACAAAGTGTCGGCCAGTGCCGATTGCGGCATATCATGCTCTTTACGTAAGCGGGCGATGTGCGCCCCAAATTTTATCATGTTCATAAGCTCTACCGCCTTCGCTAGATTGTTGATGCTTAGTTTCATAGTTCACCACTCAAATATAGTATTTGCGCGCCCGGTGAATATAGTATATGTGGAAAGTGTGGATTTGCAAAGCAACGGATGGTTTCCTAACCCCAAGGTCATCCCCACTCGAGAGCAAATGGTGTAGTTTATGTACGACTTTTACAGAGAAATGGCGAAAAAAGCCCCCGTGCGCAATGGGGGCTTATATACATCACAACCGAATACCCTGTAATTCCTCTAACCACGCGTTCGCACTGGCGTCGCTTGGCATTTTTATTCCTGTCCTTGGCGAAAGGGAAATATCTACTACTTGCGGCCCATCGGGTAGGCAATTGCGCTTGAACTGCTGTGAAAAGAAGCGGCGATAGAATATTTCCAGCCAGTGCATGACTTCGCTTGGAGAATAATTGTCAAAGGCTTTCCGCGCTTGAGTGAAAACCACACTGGGTGGGCATTTATGGTGCAACCCGTGATATATGAAGAAGTCATGCAGTTCATATGGGCCTACCACTTCTTCTGTTATTTGTGTAATTTCATCGTTTACAGTAGGCAAAAGTTCCGGGCTTACTTTTGTGGCTAAGATGCTGGCTAGTACTTCGCGCAACACTGGCGTTTGTGCCATGTGCTCCACAAGGTGGCGCACCAGGGTTTTTGGCACACCTGCGTTTACCGCATACATACTCATATGGTCGCCATTGTAGGTGGCCCAACCCAGTGCAAGCTCCGACAAACTGCCTGTACCTACAACTAAACCGTTTTGCTGGTTGGCTACATTCATTAGCACCATTGTGCGCATTCGCGCTTGTGCGTTTTCAAAAACCACGTCGTATACACCTTCTGGGTGGCCTATATCCAGCAGATGCTGTGTTACCGCGGCGCGTATGTCAATTTCGCGGCAGGGTATACCAAGGGCTTCGCACAAGGCGTGAGCGTTATTTTTTGTACGCGCTGTTGTGCCGAAGCATGGCATAGTTATGGCCTGTATTTCCCCACGGGATTTGCCCAGCATATCAAAGGCTTGGGCTGTTACCAATAGTGCCAAGGTGCTGTCCAGCCCGCCGGAAATGCCAAGTACCGCCGTGTTTGCACCTGTGTGCCGCAACCGCTGCGCCAAGCCTGCTGCCTGGATATCCAGTGCCTCTTGTGGGTTTGGGCACATTTTTACAAAGGGATGTTTTGCGGGGGTTAGCGACTCATCTGACATTTCATACACGGGAATGTACATAGATTTACCGCGTTCTGGCGGTAATTCAACTGGCATTTCTGCCACTGCCCAGCCACTGCCGAAGGGGGTGGATTCGTGTATGATTTCCCCAAAATGCGCAATTATGTTATGCCCTGCATAGGCGGCATCGGTAGTGCTTTCGCCCCAACCAGCACTTGCCTGGACATAAATACTTCTTTTTGAATACAGTTTCGCTTCCAGGCGACGTTTTTTTGCCGCGCCTAAAATCTCTGGCTCGGCAGTTGGGCGCAGTATAATAAGTGCCTCGTCCGTGTCCTGCCCAATGTTAAAATTGGTACAAATACTGTAGCCGGGCACAATGCCATCAAGCCTTTCACCGTATGGGAAGACGCTGCCTTTCCATATCACCGAAGGCCATTTTTCTTGTGGATTTTTTTCGGCTAAAAATCCGTAAATTCGCCCATGCCCGAAAACGGCGGACACTTGTAATATTTCATCTTTTACTATAATAGGTAGCCCAATTATGGTAATAATATTTTTGTTGGTGCTTGCTGCTACTAGCGTTTCCAAGTTTTGCTGCGCGCTGTTAATAAGTGTCCGCTGCTGCAAAAGGCTGCCGCAGGTTGCGCCTGTTAGGCACATTTTTGGCAATAGCAATAGGCTTGCGCCAGCGTGTTCGGCGCGGTGCATCAATTCTAAAACCTGTTCGGCATTGTGGCGGCAATTGGCAACCTGTATAGTTGGCGTTGCAGACGCGATTTTGATTGTGTTCATATCCTCACTCCTTGTTGTTTAAGTTTACCACAAAAAAGCCCCGCCAGGCTATTAACCCAACGGGACTTTTCAATTGCATTGCTAAGTTTCAAGTTTTGGTTATAGAGATGATTGACCGCCAGCCATTTGTTTTTCTTGTGCTTCGATCATTTTCTTAATAGTATGGCCAGAACGACGCACGGTGGATTCCGTGGAATCGCCTTCCGTCATTGCGGGCTTGACCCGCAATCCCCTCCGGCGTTCCTGTGTCGTAATGGTTGTTTGTGTTGTATCACCAGTATTTAATAGAATTTGCAAGTGCATTATAGTGTTATCTTCATCGCTTGGAGTTACATAAATTTTGTCCACGAATGTGTTTACAATGCCGGGGGTAAGTTCCTGCTGGTTTGAGTTGAAGTAACTAAGCAATTCATTCTTGAATCTTAGAATGTTCTTGCTCTGGTCAGCTCGTCCATCACGTTTTTTGTGGAGTTGCTTTAGCTCCTGCTCTTTAGTGTGAAGTTCATCATTACAGGCGTTGTTGCGCTTTTCAAACTCCGCATTGGTCAAACGCCCTTCGATGTTTAGTTCCAGCAACTTGTCCTTTTTGTCGTTAATTTTGGCAATGCTACTTTCGATTGCCTTGATGTCACCTTCAAAATCCGCCCCGCTATTCGCAGTTTTCAAATATTGAAGATACTTATCAAAAATATCATTCACACTGCTGGATAAGCCACTTAGCACCTCGGTCAAAATTTCGACCAGTTCCTTTTCCTTAATGCCGTAGGTTTCGCAACTATCCTTGCCGTTTTTTATCCTGTGGCTACATACCCATGTTACGGAGTCGTCATCTTTGCGGATTTTCCTCGCCTTCATATAAAACGGCGTGTTGTGTTCGGCACATATGATTTTTCCTGTGAAAAGGTTTCCTGTTTTGTAAGATGTTCTGCGGCTTTTGATGGCCTCACTTCTAGCGGCGAACACTGCATTGGCTTTTTCCCAAAGCTCCTCGTCTACAATCGGCGGCACTTTGTCGTGGTCTTTGTACAGTTCCCATTCGTCCTCGGCCAAAAATTTCTGCTTTTTGGTGAACATATCAACCACTTTTACTTTGTTGCCGCAGTAGTAGCCCTTGTATTTCGGGTTCGGGATAATATTGCGCAACACATTTCGGTTGATTGCCCCGCCTTTGAAGTTGCGATAACCCTTTTCAAATAGGATTTTCTCAATCTTGGGGGTGCTGTAGTCGCCGGTTGCATACAGGCTGAAAATTAGTCGCACCATTTCGGCTTCGTTATCGTTTATGACTAGCTTGCCGCTGTCCTTGTCGTAGCCGTAGATGCGAGAATTACCCATAACTACACCGTTTTTTATGGCTTGGCTGTGTCCAAATCGGATACGGCTAGACAGTTTACGGCTTTCTTCTTGGGCTAGACTGGACATGATGGCAAGACGCATTTCGCTGTCGTCATCAATTGTGTTAATGCTGTCCTGTTGAAACCACACCGCTACGCCACTGTTTAGCAATTCCCTTGTATACTGGATGCTGTCCAGCGTGTTACGTGCGAAACGGCTAATCTCTTTTGTTATAACGAAGTCGAAGCTGCCTAACTTAGCATCGGCAATCATTGTGTGAAAGTTTTCACGCTTGGTGGTGGTAATTGCGCTCAAACCTTCATCAATGTACCGCCCCACAAGTAGCCAGTTGTCGTTAGCTGTGATAAAATTTTCGTAGTACGCCTGTTGGTTGTTGAGTGAGTTTAACTGCTCGTCCTTTTCTGTAGAAACACGAGCGTAGTAAACGACCCGAAGTGGCATATCCGCCAAAGTCTTGCCTGTTGCCTTGATTGTGTTCCTTGTTTGATAAATATCCATTTGCTATCACCTTTCCCTTGTTGGAATATCAGATTTTCCAGTGGTCAAGGCGACAATTTAATTATGCTTGCATTATATATTAGATTGCCGCCTTAGACAAGAATTAAGTTACTTGGCGTTAGCAGTAGATACCGACTGCATGATTTGACGCTCGATATGCATTTTTGTTTTTTCGTCTATCAGCCCTGTGGAAAATGCTTTGTTGTTTATCATTTGTAAAACAATGCTATCGTAAAAAGTTGTGTTGATGTTTTCAGTTGTTTTGTTTTTTGCCATTAAATTTTCCTCTCTGTGTTTGGATTTACTACGCTTGTGTTTGAAAGTATCGCCATTACCGTTGTTTATTAGAACATTTGCAGTTAGAAAATGAATTGCACGATTGCATACAGCAACAAGAAAATCGGTGTTGCTATCCCGCCGAACATTCCAAACCAAAATATTTTCTCTCTTGTGTCGTTTAGTTGGAAAAGCCCATTTATAGATGCTCGGTAAGATTTTACGTTTTTATCAAGGTTAGCTTTTAGGGTTTTGTCATACTTCGTCAACCTATCAACCGTGTCGTCTATATTGCTCGATACGCTGTCCATTGACCTCTGATATTTGTTGAAGGAATTATCTATTGCCGCCATATGCGATTTTAGAGCTACAACGGTATCTCTCTTGATTTGAACGGACAGTTTATCTACCACGGTAGTAAGAGCGGCGTTTAGGCTTTGGCTGAACAGTTGGTTCTGATTTTGGAGTTTCGACAACTGGTTTAGGTGGTTCTGGTCGTTCTCCTCTATCTGGGCTTTCATCTCGTTTAGGCTGTGATATGATATTTCCCCTGTTCTCGACACTGCGTTCTGCATCGCTCCCAGTGTCTGCGCTGTCTGAAAGCGGAACTCTTTTTGCGATGCGACCAACTGCTGCATCAATGTTTCGCAATTCTGAGCTGATGTCGCTAAGGCTTCTCGTAGCAGGGCGTTCTCCGTTTCCAGTTTGGCTTGTTGGCTGGCTTGAGATAGTTGGGCTATGGGGGATGGTGCTTGTTGCTCTTGCGGCTGATTGCTCCGTTTCAGTGAATAATCGGGCATTTAACACGCTCCTTTGCTGATTTTGTAGTAATTGCTCGTCTATGCTGGCTGCGGTGTAGTCGCCGCCTAGCTTTGCACCTCGTACAGCGTAACTCTCGCCCACGGCTGGGTGTGCGAATGTTACTGTTTTTTCTGTGTTGCGCGGCATGGTCACGCCGTAATTGTCTGAAAGATACTGCTGGAACTCATTACGATTTGTGCAGTACGCTTTGGCCTCGTCTATGGCTTGGCGCAAGGCCTCTTTCCAGCTTGTTGTGGCCAAGTTGCCTTGCTTTGTCATGTTGCGCTCTGCATGAGATAGATATTTGCTATCTAAAGTGATTGCATCATCACTGAATATTCTGTCTAATTTTTCGCTCGTTTTTGTCTGCCAGTCTAATGGGGTAAAGCCCATTTCTATACCCAGCTTATCGGCCAGGTCTTTGCAATTTCTGTACTCGCCAATGTTCATGTGTAACTTTTTGCCAGTTTCAAAACTAACGGCGTTTACAATAATGTGGCTGTGTAACGTGTCCGTATCGTTGTGGGTAGCGATTACACATTCATGGGCGGCGAATAATTGCTGTGCTAATTTCTCGGCTAATTCATGGGATTGTTGTGGTGTTGGGTGGTCGGTGGGGTCGCAGGACAGTTTGAAATGATAATATTTCCGCTCGTTGTGTCCACTGCCCTTGCCATACATATCACAAGTTTCCTTAAATTGCTTGGTGTAACTCTGACTGTCATCCATAGACAGGCTGGAAATAATGGACTTTCACCACCTAGATATTCGCCATGCGTGGTACACCAAAAAAGGAATTTGCAACTATATAGGTGCAAACTCCTTTGCCGAAATCGCTTTAGCATTTTACTTAGGCTTGAAAATATTCTTACTAAACGATGTGCATAGCCTCTACGAAGACGAACTATCCGCATGGGGCGCAGTTCCCTTAAAGGGCGAGCGTACATTAGTCACTAATTTTTACAATGGTCATCGAGCCTTGTGATCCGTTAAATTTAAGCTGCGGCAGGGTGATATATCCGGTGCTGTATGGCTTTAATGCCAGTGTTTCCGTAAAGCCCGGCAGTACCATCGTAATATATGAACCGGCTACGGTATTACCGTCTTGAAGCACCATGCCTGTCATCATTTGGGTGGTATCGGAATAATAACGTATATCCGTCACGCCGGATGCACGTAATACGTCAACCGTCCACGTTATCAAAAACACGCCGGATTGCAACGTGATTGTGCCATCTGTATTGTTAACAATTACGCCGTCATCCTTAAAAGTTCTGGTTTTAAATGGGATTGCAGTGCCAGCAGCAACCGTTGGTGTGTCGCCAGATATCTCTACAAAACCTGCCCAGAATGAGCAGGATAAA
>Ga0123355_10004564_pt1 | contig 20141 bp, 12 predicted proteins | sample TergutEmb28metaG_3_FD_89872 | JGI IMG/M metagenome (GOLD analysis project Ga0123355, IMG submission 89872) | Embiratermes neotenicus P1 segment gut microbial communities from Petit-Saut dam, French Guiana - Emb289 P1 | ecosystem: Host-associated > Arthropoda: Insects > Digestive system > Gut ...
ACCAACATATCAGGTTCATCTATGGAGTTTGCGTTAATTTTTCCACTCATTACTTGTGAGATGAATTTCTGTTTGCCTTCAATAATTTGCCATAAATAGGCATCAAATGTACCTTTTGTAACATAGTTAAATATTTCAACTTCCTTGTTTAGATTACCTTGTCGCAATATACGCCCACCCCTTTGTTCGAGGTCTGACGGCCTCCAAGGTGCGTCCAGATTATGAAGAGCAACAAGAAGGCGTTGAGCGTTAGTGCCTGTACCCATTTTATGAGTCGAGCCGATTAACACCCGAATTTCACCAGTACGCATTTTAGAAAAGATTTTCTCTTTTTGTGCGTTTGTTTTAGCGTCATGAATAAAAGCAATTTCATTTTCTGGAACACCTTTGTTAATCAACTTTGTTTTGATATCATTGTAAACAGAAAATGAGGCATCACCCTTTGGGGTTGCACGGTCACAAAAAATCATTTGGGTGAGTTTGTCTGTTTCGGTTTTCTTATAAATATCAAAAACCTTATCAATACAAGTATTAACTTTGCTATTTGGTGTGTCATTGGATTTTAGTTTATCAAAGTCAATACCTAAAGTTTCATTTTCGGCATTGCAAGCGGCTTCTAGTTTTCTGAAAGCATTAACATCAATGGTACGCATATCCAAAGCCCCCAAAGAGCCATGATGCGTCACCACCAACATGTTATAAACCTCTGGCTTTAGTACTCTTTGTTGAATTAAATCTGCTGCTGAAACTAAGCCTTTTACTAATTCCTTTTGGCTTTCGCTTGCCTCTACATCAACAATCGTGGGCTTGCCGCCTTTAAGTTCAGGTATAGGCAAGTTAAGCATTTCAGGGGTTTTAATGTCTGCAACCATTCGGAAGGTGTTCATCATACGAGGTACATTGTCAAACGGGCTAAATCTCTCTTTGGTTCTAAAAGATTGACCGTCTGGAGCAAGTTCTACTTGTGACACAATTCTGCCATAATCGACTGCCCAATTATCAAAGTGATGATGTCCAATTTCCTTTAATTTGCTGGGTTGTAGATATGATTGCATTGTATAAAGTTCTGCCATCGAATTGCTTACTGGTGTGCCAGTGGCCATTGTTACATTTTTTTCGCCATAATTTACTTCATTTACATACTCAACCTTCATTTCCATATCTTTAACACGTTGGGTGTCTGAATTTAATACAAGCCCTGAAATACGACTTCGTTTGCTAAAAATGTTTTTATTTTTGTAATAGTGGGCTTCATCCACAAATAGGGCATCAATACCAGTATCTTCAAAAGTTATTAAATCGTCCTTTGGAGAGTCTTGTAATTTTTTTAGTTTCGCATCCAGTTTTGTTATGGTTTTTTCAATTTGTTTTCTGCTCCAATCATTTTTGCCCTCGCTTTTCATTTGCTCCAAATACTCTCTAGCTTGTGCTTTTTCTGCCTGTAATTTCGCTTGTTGGCGTTCTTTGGACACTGGTATTCTTTCAAAGAAACTTTGAGGTAGGATGATTGCATCCCAATCACCAGTAGCAATTTTAGCCATAAACAGCTTTCTTTCTGCTTTTGTATAACTACTTTTTGTGGTTGTTAAAATGTTTGCAGCAGGGTAAAGTTCTCTAAATTCGTTTGTCCATTGGTTGGAAATATGATTAGGAACAACATAACAAGGTTTATTGGCAATGCCTAAACGTCGCATTTCCATACCAGTTGCAATCATGGTATAGGTTTTTCCAGCACCAACACAATGAGCCAAGAGAGTGTTACCACCAAGTAAACTCCTTGCAACTGCGTCCTGCTGATGTTTTTTTAGCGTAATTGTTGGGTTCATTCCTGAAAAACGTAAAAAAGAACCATCATATTCTCTGGTTCTTTCGGAGTTGTGCATTTTATTGTACTTTTCCAACAATTCTTCACGACGAGTTGGGTCATCAAAAATCCAGCGTTTAAAGGCTTCATTTAAGGCTGTTTCTTTATCTTTAATGGCAATGGTCTCATCTTTATCTAAGACACGCTTATCTCTGCCATCTGCATCAGTTATGGTTTTCTTGATTTCAACCCTTTGACCATTAAGCATTTTCTCCATAAGTTCATAGGCATTCATCTTTTTTGTGCCATAGGTTTGGGTTGCTTCCACTGAACCATAAGACCAGTTACTTCTTATAGAACTGTTACTTCTATTGCTTCCCATTGACGACTTGCCCACAAGCCAAGAGTTTGTTATGTCTGAATATGAAACATTTATATTATCTCGTTGGTAAGAACTTGGGTTTAGGGTTTCTATAAGAAATTGGCGATAAAATTTAGGGTCAATCCAACTTGCACCTATATTTACGTTTATTTCATGGGCTTGTAATGGTATTGGTTGAACTGCTTCAAGTGCAGATATATTTTGAGAGTACAATTCTTTTAGGTTTATACCAGCGATTGTTGGGAAGTTGGCATTTTCACTCTCCAATTCAGCTTTTGCATATTCCAGCTTATCTACAACTTTACCAGACAAGTATTCATCTGCTGTTTCCCAATTTTTATAGAGAATGTTTTCATTATTTACGTCTGTTTCCATTTCCAAGCTATCAGATAAAGGGTTTTTGAATATTAACCCTCTTAGTTCCTCCACAACCTCCATATAAGATTTGCCTGTCAGCTTCTGCATATGGCCTATATCCACTTTGCCTTTTTCATATAAAGACACTGCTAAGGCTTCCTGTGATGTTTCCACACTTTCTATAGGCTTATAGGGTACAATCGTCCGTTTTGTGAAAATATCTGCCTTAGATATAGTTTTGTTGTTTTCGTTTATAATTTCTAAAGAGGACACAAGGGCATAATCGGAATCATTGCTAAAAATCTTCTTATTATCACCAATATTTACACTTTTAAACTTTTTGAAGAAGGCATCATAGGTTTTGGTTAGTTCTCGTTGTGCTTCTGATAATTGCTTGTCTGAGCATTCAGCAAGCTGCAAGTCAATCAAGTTTCGTACCTGATTACGCAAGCCAATCATACCGATTAGGCGTTCTTCACCCTTGCCTTTAAGTTCAACAGGTGTCATTATATGGTCTTGCCTGTAGAACGGTTTGCCGTCAACCAAAGTGAAAGTATAGTTTTTTACATTTGGGTCTGCTGGAATATTACCTTCTGCTTTTTTAGTATTTTCTAAATCGTCCAGAGTGATATAATCCCTCATAACATCTTTTGGGAGTTTAGTCACAGCTTCTGAAAGTAACTCTTCAAGGGGTGTAGAGTTGGGTAAAAGGGCAGTTTCGTTACCAAATCTTCCTGATATTTCTTTCATTTCACCCAACATCATATCTGGATTAGATATATAATAGTTATTTAACGGAATATTAATTGTTTCCTCATAACCATTTGGATGGGCTTCTTTTGTGTCATATTTACCAACATGTACCCAGTCTTCATTGGAAGCATCCACAACACCTTCTCTTTTTTTCAGAAATAGGATATCAGTTGTAATACTTGCTCCTGCACCTTGCTTAAATGCTGTGTTTGGTAGGCGAATTGCTCCAAGTAACTCTGCTCGTTCAGCGATATATTTTCTGGCGGATGAGTTTTGTTTATCCATTGTTCCACTGGATGTAACAAAGGCGACAACCCCACCAGCACGAACTTTATCAAGGGATTTACCAAGAAAGTAATCATGAATTAAGAAATTATGCTTGTTAAATTTGGGGTCATGTACTGAATAATCTCCAAAAGGCACGTTACCAACTGCTACATCAAAGAAGTTATCAGGTGTATTTGATTCCTCAAAACCTGATATTTGTATGTTTGCGTTTGGATAAAGGTGTTTGGCAATACGACCAGTTAAATCATCCAATTCTACTCCATAAAACCTTGAATTTTCTGATAATTCATTTGGCATTGCACCAAAGAAATGACCAACTCCCATGCTCGGTTCTAATACTGCTCCACCTTTAAATCCAATACGTTCAAGCCCTTTGTACATGGCATCTATTACTTCTTTTGGAGTGTAATGAGATGTTAAAACAGAAGCACCAAGGGATTCATATTCTGTTGTTGTGGTTATATCTTTTAGTTGTTGATATTCTTTACTCCATTGTTGATTATTTTCATCAAAGGCTTGAGGAATACCTCCAAAACCGCTATATTTAGCCAAAATCGCCTGTTCATCAGATGTTGCAGAGCGTCCATCATTCTCTATTTCTTTGAGGGTTCTTATTGCCTCCAAGTTTTGAAAGAATTTCGCTTTGCTTGTTCCTCCCACATCCATGCCAATGCTGGTTGTATCCTTTATAATAAAGTTGCTGGTTTCTGGATTTTCCGTAGTGTTTGATATGTTGTTGTGGTCGGTTATAGTGTTGTTTTGTTTGGTAAACTCTGCTTCGTCCTGTTCGTCTTCCCAAAGTAATTCCTCCTCTTGGGTTTTATTATTGTTATTTATTTTATTTGCGCTTATTTCATTTATAACAGTTTGTATTTCTGGTTCTGTTGATACTCCTACCTCTTTGGATATAACATTATCCAGCAGATAATTCCCATAATCATAAGCTGTTTTAGTGATATTATAGAATCGGCTATCATCAAGCATTAGACGATATTCTGTCGTTGTATGTTCTCTGGTTAAAATTGAATTATCTTTGTTTAAAAAGTAATGTAACAGTGGATGTTGAGATTTAAGCCATTCATTTGCTGGGCTTTCGGGATTATTGTCCCTAAAGGTATCTAAACGAGCTTGATTATATTGACTATACGCTTCTTTATAGTCCTGCATTTTTTGAAAATCAAAACCAGCTCTCCCATTAAGTTCGGCAAGATATTCATTAGCGTTCATATTATGATATTTCTTTTTTAGTAGAGCTGTAGTTTCAAGGTTTTTTCCATCTCTCAAAGCAACCTCAATAAAATCTTTTGTGCTAAGATTACCGTATTCATGGGTGTTTATGGTTTTATCAAGAGCTTCCAACACACGAGATTTTTGCATAGGTGACATGTTATCTGCATAACCGTGGGTATTGTTGTATATTGCTGTTCTTTCAGCTTCTAACTGGTCTTTTACTGCTTGGGTTACTTTTTGTTTTTCTGCTGTTTCACGATTTTCTTCCCAAAGATTTATATGGTTTTGCATTTGGTCAGTTGGGAATAACCTTGTAGGGTTTAAAATGCTTCCATTGCTGGTATCTAAAGTTGAAACTTCATAGAAGTCACCACCTTCTTTATAATTACTTTGCAAACCAGTAACTATATAAGTTTTATAACCATCTGAATACTCATGCCCAATATATGGGTCATTGATTTCTCCTGCCTCTAATTGTTCTTTTAATTGTTGGTAATGGGTTTTATATGGCACATCCAGGGGTAGAATGTCCTTTAGCCCTTGATATCTTAAATTCTCATTTTCATCACGAAGACTAGGATTATAGATTGCTTCTGGTACAAGCACTGGCATAATCAAACCTAAAACATTTCCATTCTGGTCAAAGATTCCAAGTTGATGTTTTTTGTAGTCATAGCTATCATTATTTGCAACCGTAAGAACTTGATTTTTTCCGAAAGCCTCTATATAGGAATTTTTATACATGAAGTATTGTTTGCCGTCTGTATATAAAGTGCTTTCAGGGCTATCACGATACGGTTTAAATGAGTAACTTCGTTCTTGGTCTAACACAAACCCTTGATTTTCTTTGCTTGGTAGACGTGCTAAAAAGCTATTTTGCTCTATGGGAATAAGGTTTGGGATTCTCCTGTAGATACACTTTCTCTAAATCTTCCGTCATCTGCCAGGCTTCCTCCGCCACTTGCCATGCCATGTCCTCGAAGATTCCCATGTAACCGTGGTTTATGTCCATCCACACCATGTCTTCCTCTGGTATGTTGGGTCGCCTCGTCTGCTTCAATTGAATCGTTCGTTTGGGATGGTGATTCTCCATAAAATTCATCCATTTCTTGCCGTAATTCAGAAATGCTCCCATTAGATTCTCTCTCTTCAAGTCCTTCTTGAAGATTTGATACTGCTCCAAATCCAGCTGTTCCTTCATGTATTTCAGAAGGTGGTTGTCCCACTCCTCCTCTGGAATTCCCGAGTTCTCCAGCTCCTCCATCTTGATTTCCCTCAACGTGGTTATTGGGAAGTATTGGTTGTTCTCGAAGTCCTGTATCATTGCCTCTGGCAGTTCCAACATCTGACCTGTCAATTTCTCCATGAAGAACGTCACTCTTGCTTGTGGGGTCTGCTCGTAGTACCATTTCAGTAGGTCTGCGTTGGGATGCATCTCCAGATTCTTGGTGTATTCCAGTACCTCGTACCCTTTCGATTCGCTCATTATTAGTCATCCTTTCAAGATTATTTGAAATTTCATTTTTGATTTGAATTAGATTTTTACTGGTATGAGTGATTACATCTTCAACTAATAACTGGTTTAATTTGCCTAAAATGATTGCAGATACTGGATTTGAGAACATTTCGAGATTGTTAAAACTCAGGTCATCATTGCCATATATGCCTTTTTGCACACCAAACCTTTGACAAGTTGTATATCCTATACTTTCTCTTACCAGAAGGTTAAAATCTTCATCAGTAAGAGTTTCTAGCTGGGAAGGGATTATGCGTTCATCTTTAGCTAATAATTCAATAACTTTATCGTCAAAGATTTCCATAACACGTTGCTCTATACACCATTTGAAGTTTGCGTCAAAATTCTCAAGAGTATTTTCTCTGGATAATTCTACTCCAAAAGAGGATATTAGTGCCACTTTTGCTTCATCTGGAATTGAGTAGTTTTGCTCAACAATGTTAAAGGACTTTCCGTATGTGTCTGATAATGTATATAACTTTAAAGATTGGTTTTCATCTTTAGAGCTTGGGATATGGATTGTACTAGGATTTTTCATTACTCCACGACCAATTTTAGCCCAATTGTTATAACTTGCTACTGCTTGTGCATTTGGATTTTGGTTGTATATTAGTAACGTATCAGCAAAAGAATATTTGAACATTTTTGCAGTAAAATCAAGGTATTTTCGGTATTCTTCTTTGGATGATACTGTTTGAACAAGTGTTTTGTTTCTTATTGCTTTAAATGTTGATGCTCTACTTTTTGTGCTATTTATAATGAATCCCCCTCTCGAATATAAAACCCAACATCACTTTTCATGTAATTCTAAAATAATAATAACATTTGGTTGGCGTATATGTCAAGTCTTTTTAAATATAATCGCCCCAAAGCAATATCAACCTTGGGGCAATAGTTCGGTAATTAATTAAATGTCAACCAATTTACTCTGAAATCCTGCCATGATGTGTATTCAATATAACCTTGGGCTGAATTTTCATGTTCTACCTGAACCGTTAGACGTAGCATAAAACCACCCATATCTTGTATTGGCTGGAGATTTACAGTTATATCATGAGTTTGATTTGAATAACCATTACCTACTTCAAGTAAAACTTCGCTTTCTATACTGTTATCTTCTGCTGTAAAAACAGCGTAGATAAAATAAGAAAACTGCCTTGTTTCATCGGCAGATACCATAAAACTAATTGGCTTGTTACCCTGCTCATTAGCCATTGTTTGCGCTTGAAAGTCTTGGATAAATATTTGTTCCTCATAATCAAAATAAAGAACTGTAATATCAGCATTTGATAACAGATTGTAATTTATAGCCCATGTGCCTACTTGGGCATTTGGCAGAAAGTATTGAATAAAGTTGCTATCAATGCGATAACGAACAGTGTTCATATCTTTATAATCTCCGCTAGGTGATATAATCTGGATTATTGGGGGTTCAGCGTCAAACAGCACAATCATAGTTATATTGTGGTTTCCATGCAAAGCACCACTCGGGATATTATAGGGTGTTTCGTGCAATGTAAAGACTTCACGAGTTTTGGTAAGGCTGGTGTCATTGTTGTTTTGAGTATAGCTATCATAAATGTTATTATAATTGCTGTAGAAATTTTCGTTATTTCTGCTATTATCCCTTGAACACGCAGAAAGTGTAATCATGATTCCAAGGAACAAAAAAGCCCCTATAAGGGGCAATAATATGTTTATAATTGTCTTTTTGAATTTTAAAATAGTCATTGTTTTCAATCCTTTTTTGAATTTATTTTGTTTTTGATTACTGATTATGACGCTTTCTTTGTTTGAAACTGACATCTACGTTCATTATTGCATTTCTGCGAAGTCTTACACCTACGTTAAAATCAATTAGGTGTTTTTTCATGTTTGTCACGGTGCTACTTTTGAGTACGGATATATTGCAATAGTCTATAAGTGCTTGAATTTGCGGTCTTTTTAGTTTTAAGCTATCTAGGTACTCTAGTGCTTTACTTTCTGATTCAAAAGTAACTAGCTTGTTAATTATCTCGCTGGCATTAAAATCATTAGAAACATGCTCACCTTGTTTTTTTACACTACAGTTTTTACAAGCACTTTGAATAGCTACTGTGTCCTTATCTAATCTCTTTCCGCAAAAAAGGCAAACATCATAATATTCGTCATCTGTTTTGTGAAAGTAAAGAGCCATACATCCAAACTCGTATACAAAATCCTTATTACAATATGCAGTAACTTCCGTACTGTCGCTTATACAGTACGAACACCGCACAGGATTAACTGTTTTACTCAACTCCTCTCCAACAATAAATGCCTTTTGACAATTGAGACAGTAGCGTTTTTCCAGTGTGTCAATATAATAATCGCTATGAATATGAATACTCACGATATTACCTCCTATTGCACAACAATTTTGATAGCATAAAAATTAAATTCTATTGGGGTGAATATCCTGTCTGTTAAATTCTGCAACAGGATATGAAAACTGTGGTCTACCTCTGCGTACAAGTCCTCACATATTTCTACAGGGCAGTTCATTTTATCAGGCTTTGATGATAGTAGTGGCTGTTTATGTGTTGACATGCTACGTTTTAAGGCTACAAGCCGTTCATAACATGCGAAGTCTTGGATGCAATATTGCAAAACGGTTTGGTATACCTCTTTCCATGATGTAACTGGTAGGCTCTCGTTATCAAGTATGACGGCTACTGGTTCATACCCGACAAATTCACTTGGATTAGCATATAGGGGATGCGTTATTGGGGTGTTAGTTTGTCTAGGCATATCGAAATACCTAACGCCCTTACAATAGTTTTTGCAAATTTCCCGCTTATGCTGATAACTTCCCGTGTAGTCGCACTCTCCGTTATACAATGGCTCTCCGCACCATAAACAAATAGTGCGATTGGCTTTGTCTTGCGCTTTCCTTGCCTGTTTTGTAATTGAGGTTTGCTCCTCGTTTGTCAAATCATCCCAAGAATTGGTTAAATAATATGCCATGATTTTCCTCCTAGTTTTATTTGCATTGAAACCCAATGCATTTGCAATTATCATAACATATAGTAGGCGTATATGTTAAGTCTTTTTATAGGATGATTTAAAATCTTCAACACAGATGTATTGATAACTGTGTAAGTGACAAATGAACTGCTGGGCGTAATCCTGCCAACTGCGAAACACCATTACCATAACGATTACCAGTAGCAGAAACTACATTTCCATTACCCAAAGCATTTGTAATAGCACTCCTTGTCCAAATGGCATAATAGTGAAAATATTCTGAATTTCCCAAAGCATAAGGATTAAAGCATCTATCAAACCCATTCAACCGCCATAGCCCTGTACGCCCATATTCAGATATAACAGAATTTCCGTTAAAAATAGGCGAATTGTTTGTATCAATGTCAAATACAAGGTCTGTATTTGGTTGATTGATATTTCTAATGAAGGTCTGAACATTCGGGGTATCTTTGCTATGTCCCATAATGCGTATTTCAAACTCTGATGGTAGCCATAATAAATCGTAATATGTTGGCTGTGCTCTACTATTTGGAAAACCACCAATTACGATACCTGCTGATAAACCATCCTTCCCATTATTAATATTAAAACTTTCGATTCTGCCCCACCTTCCAGAAGCCCCTAATCCATCAAGGTAATTCACTGAACCAGGGTAGATATTACTGATTGGTTCTTGTCCTTCCTTAAAATAATGACCGCGCCAATTAGTACCTGTTTGAAAATAACTTGATTGCCAATTTGCGGGGATATCTATTGGAGCAACAAGGAAGTTTTGAAGGTTAAATACTGGATTGCTAAACTCAGCGAGAAGAAAATCTAAATCTCTCAAAAGGTTTGAACGCACAATACTTTGGCTGTAATTTGCCTCAAAGAAAAAATTATCTGTAGGTTTTAAACCTCTTACGATTTGCTCGTCACTTAAACGAATGTTGTGAGTAATGGGAATGCGGTAAAAGCTGTGGCTGAACCCATTTCCGTCATCATTCCGTAAACCCCAAGTACCATACCTTCTGTTAGGATGTTCACCTCCATAATTGTTTGCTGTGCCATTAAAGTAAGTTAGACGATAGGGATTTACCATCCAAAGGGTTAAAACATCTTGATTGTCGTCTGTAGAGCGGTAAACCAGTTGCCACCATTGACTTGTAAGCTCTGTTAGGTGTCCATGTTCTATGCCATATCTGTTAGGAATGGTTTCAAACAACTTTATAATAATAGCCCCCGAATGACTTGCATTTTCAGGGGCTGGCACAACAAAATTAGAAAAATCAGATGCAGTTATAGATGTAAATGGTGTATCGTATTCAAAGGATAAACCTGATGGCCAATACCTTTTTTCTTCCCTTAACAATGGGTCAAGAGTTGGGGCATTTATGATTGCCATTAGATTTTCAAGCACTTGTCTGTTTATCTCTCCCCCTGATAAAAACAAGGGTTCTTCTGATACTTTTAGTATGTTATAGTAGTTATAAAACATAATTTGGTGCTGATTACCCTCATATACAAAAGTGAGTAGCATTTGGCTATCAACATAATCATAACTATCTTCTAATCTATAAACGGAGCTACACGCATTTAAAAATCCTATGAGAAAAACCATAAGAAGCATTTGTAAAATTTTCTTATGCAATTGAATCCCTCCATAAATTTGAGATTTGATGTTTTGTTTGTAATTGTTTTTGATGCTATATAAAAATAGAAACACCCACTAACGGCGTTTCTATAAATATTCATTTATTCTTTTGTTTTACTAAAATGTATAATTTATAATTAATTTCAAAATTATTGTAGATATGAATGTATTAAAAATGCCAGACAGTCTTTAGTCTGGCAAGTGTGTAAAATCATAATGCTTATAAAGCCTGTGTTTATGCCATTTTTCAATATTTCAAAGTGAGTTCCTTAAATATGAATCTCCAACCAGATACATAGAGCTTTCACGATTGCTTTAGCACGTTTACTACGCTTGCGATTTCCCAAAAAATGCAAACACTCGTGTGTGAGTACCCTCCGCACATCTCTAAAATCAAATGCAATATGATGACTAAGGCGAAATGTAAGTAGCCCCTTAAAGTCTTTATCATCAACCATTGATTCTTGATGTAATCTTGATAATATAGCAAAATGTTCTGTTACTGATACAGGAGTTAGCATTGCGTCTGGGCGAACAAAACAATCAAAGCGAACAAAGCAAGCAACTTGTTTATAATCACCAATGACATCTTGTAACAACAATAATGAGCATAATTTTTTAATATAGTAATAATAACCTAGTGCAAGTTTGGTTGTAACAGTAATATCATTCTCAAACAGTCCACCTTCTTCCCAAAAGGCACTGTGAGTCCTCACTATATTATGCATAAAACTTCCAATGCTTGAAGTCACATCATGCAGTGTCTTTAAAAATCGTGCATGAAATTCTGGCAGTCGATTTTTGTCATCCTCAGATTTCATACCAACGAAATCTTTTACATGTTGAAAATATTGTTTCATCATATCAAGTAACACATTCAATGAATCTTGTACCATAGACATAATCTCTGGATTGATTCCATTTCGAGCCACCAAATCAAGTCTGATAAAAAAATCTCTATGTTGAATTAATATATTATATAGGGAATCATTTTGATTTGTTAAATTACTCCTCATAAAGTTATTAATAATAATATCTTTATTGCACAACTCCTCAGTCCAATAATTTGTAATTTTCTCATATTCCTCAATAAGCTGATTATAAATTGGATTTTCTCTATTTTGCTTAATTTCATGTTTTGGGTTAGCTTTCTGTTCCCCAGGTATTTCAACTCTTTCTACAAATGGATAAAATCTCAATCGGATTCTAAGTAATTCTGTGTAATGGGATGAGTTATCGCTGTTTTTCAACTGGCTAATCAGAGATGACTCGTTACATAGGCTCTTAAAAAATTTTGGCATATGTTCCTTACGAATTGTATAAATTCTATGAAAATATCCATCAGTTGATGCATATTCTCCTTTTTCTGTATCTAGTTTAACACCAATAGCATCTTCAATCGCTTTTCTTACTATATTCTGTTTGTTTTCAGGTTGAGAAGAAAGTAGATAACGCACAGCCACAGTTGCATTTACAGAATCCATTCCTTTTAAGTTATTAAAAAAGAAATCATTACACTCAATATTCTTATCTCTATTGTATCGAACTTTATGGCTTACTCCCAGTATTGAATATGAGTTGTTAATAATCCTGCTGTGCCTAAGGGACCTAATAAATGCTACTACGAATGGGAGGGAATTTGTTCGGAAGAAGAGTACAGCATCAATACATGCAGTAGTATAAAAAGAGTGCATTACTGCTTTTTCTCCATTCTCAAAGCTCTTGCATTCATTTGTAAATTTATCAAAATGAGAATTGTATGATGATAGTCGTTTTTTAGATTTTCATATCCTTTTATGTTGTCATCTGTATCATGCTCTGATAGAGGACATTCATTTAGAGTAGCCATTACACAAAAGGGCAAACAGTTATTGCTATCAGAATCCATTAGTTTATTGGGGTTTATTACATCATATAGACCATCATTGTTACATTCAGATGAACAAAAATCAAAAAGCAGTATCTGATGCACTTCTTTCAATTTTGATGGTTGACGAAGTCTGCGAATAGGTATCATTGATTCATCAATACTTTCATTGTAATCAATTTGTTCAAGCGTTAGACTCGAAAAATGTCCAAACATTTCAAAATCACATGTATCACTATTTGTGGTGCGCTTTTTTGCTAATTGTGCCATTAACATTCGCATATGAATTATCCTCCGTTACATAGTTTACAATTAAAAGAAATAACTATCTAATTAGTCAATTACAATCATTGGTTGCCTTCTTCCTTTGGTCACGCTAGGTCTAGAGCGTCCTTGGAGTTCTCTTAATATAATATTTAGCCCTGAATAAATCTCTAAGTTGCTTATATTGTCTGGTGTTGATATGTTTTTTGCTTGAAGGTAGGCAATAATTACTCTACGATGTACTCGTTCGTTACTCATACATTGGCTACAAAAAGAAATATCCCAAGGGTCTGTTAGATAGCATGTGAGGGAATCTTTTGCGAATCGTTTTAGTATAGGCATTGCTATCCATGGTTCATCAATGCCAGCCCATGTCGCATTTACTAAATTGACTGTATCGTATTCTGTTTGGATATCATCAAAATCTACATATTTTGTGCGTAGGTTACTTCCAGGTTTTAGTTTGAATTGGCAAAGTTCAATTTCATTTTCTGCAAGGTCTATGTTGTCATCCAAAACAATTTTACCTGAGTAGTGTATATAGTCACTGCCTAAGCTAGTGGATGAGAAACGAGCTTTTGCTACTGTTATCCGTTCTGTGGGTTCACAGTCAACAGATTGTGGTTCTGTCATCATATATATAAAATTATTAAACTTTAAAATCCCTTGAGAAACTGTTAAACGTGTTCCAGTTGATGTAAGCTCACATCCTGCAACAATTCCATCCGTTAAATTACCAAATTGTAATTGTGCAAGCCCAAAGGAATAGTCCCGTAAAGCTAATAGCATTTCCTTTTTCATTATTCTGCCCCGCTCAAACATGGGGTAAGCTATAGTGAACATACAAAACTCCAGCCTTTCTTATAAACTCAGTGTGTACCATCAAAGAAATTAACAACCCATGTATCATGTTCAAATGGGAAAAATTGCTCTTTTCCAATCCTCAAACCCTCTGACACACGAGTAACAGAAAGAACATAAAATCCCCATTCCTCTCCAGAAGCCCAAACAAAGAATTTTGCTTCACCATCTGTAATCGTGTCTGTTTCACTTTGTTGAATGTTAGGATAATCTTTGCGGATTTCTTCATAGGTGATGGGCTGAAAATCTTCACGACTACATGAATAGGTATAACTATGACGTTTTACTCCACTTGCATCATGCAAATAAAGCTCTATTGCTAGGTCATCTAAATTGCGGGATAATGAGCCTTGCCAATGCCTTTTTTCCAATGGGTGAATTAAAGTAATTCTTTCACCTCTATGGTTATTAGCAATTATTTCATAAGGTAATGCGGGGTCGCCCTTTTTTATCGTTACATTTGCATAACCATACTTGCGGTCTTTCAAATATTGCAACGCACCTTCAACACAGTTTAACTTCATATCAGGGCTTGTCTGTTCGTTCTTATTATTGCTGTTCCTAGTTGGACGCTTGAATTGGATTAACTTACCTGGCAGATACTCTTTGATTGCGTCTGCAAATATTCCAATCTTGCAGCTTTGCCCTGATAACTTAATTGTGTTGTATTCATACAAGGAATCACTGTCATACAGTGGTGCGAAAAATTGACGCACAATCCCGTAGATATCGGCTTTAAGTAATAATTCAATATCATAAATACTCACAAAGAACGATGGCACATCTTTTACAGTTTCCAATTGCCCAATATCGGATATTCCTGTTGTGCCACGTCGTTTATCCTGGTAAATACTTCTGTGTACTTTCTGTCTTATTGATAACTTCCACTTGTCTAACCTTATAGTTGCAGTATCTGATTCATCCCTATTGGATTGTGGTGCTTGCCCATGTCTTCGTATCATTTCTTCCCCAGATTTAAGGTGAATACGTAGAACTCCTGCACGATTATAAAATACTTTTTTAACTTGTTCAGCTAATCGGAAGAAGAAATAAAAGTTTGCCTTAACCTTGAAGTAATCGGCACGGTTAGCTCCTTCAAAGTTTTTGAATCGTGTTGGTAGTAATTCTTCGGCTATATCATAGGCATCATTTAATCCTTTATAAACACTGTCAACGCCATGTTCATCCACTTGCCTAAAAATATCTGTATCAAAGTCTTGCATTATTTCTGCTAATGAAATGTTTGCGCCTAATCGGATTGCCAATTGTAGTTTAAGTAATTGCATAATTCTGTGTGTTAAGTTGTTGCCCCCAAAATTTGTATCACCATTTTCATAAGTTGCTTGAAGGTGAATATCATAGGAAACACGCTTATCTTTGACTGTATAGGTGCAAGATGATAAATCTGTAGTTCCACCACCACAGTCAATTATTAATGCCTTTTGTGGGATTCCATCTTGAAAGCCCTTTTTAGCAATTGTTTCAGAGAGTGCATTATAAAGTACGGTGACACCCTCATCTAAAGCATCTTCAAGTGTATATTCTGGCAGTATATGTTCAAATAATCGCTGGAATAGGAATTGCTGTTTTACAGGTGATGATATGTGGAGTGTTGGCACAGTACATTTAAAACGGTCTTGGATTTGTTCAATTATATATTGGAAATATGCCTGTAGAATTTCTTTTCTTGATACTAGCATATGCCTACCTTGGCGGTCTGTAAGAGCTTCTACCTTCTCAAAATCTGTTACCCACCGTTTAATATCTTGGAAAACTGCAAAACCCTCATCTGTGTAAACAGAATCAGCAAGTTTAACCGCATCATATCCAAAGGCATATTTGGGTATACCACCTTCTAAGGATTCCACTGCTACCACACTTGGCACAGTAACAAGTGCGTCTATGGTTTCGCTAGTAGTATCATAAAACAGGGCATAATTGATGGTATTGGGTTCTAGCCCTCTAGCCCCTAGACGCTCTTGGGTATTCTCAAAGTATGTGCTATCTATATAAACTCCAGCGGCTGTGTTTGTTGTGCCAAAATCTATAGCAGGTGAAACAGTTAAAGGCATAGGTTCACGTATGGCAAAGTCTAAAATGGGCATAGAGTAAACCATTAAGTGGTCAGGCAACAATGTTACTTCACCAGTGTAGAAGGATTTTAGAAATGCAGAAGTCCCTTGGTCAAAGCAATAAAGACTATAGTTTTTGCTATCTGTAGCTTCCATACAAACCATCTGCCGATTACGTACTAAATATAAACGGCTTTTATCTGCTCCTAATGGCATTACATTAAAAATTCCACAAACCTTGCGGTTATTATTAACTACCAGTGCATTTGTCCCTGCCAAATTTGAATCGTAAGCCATTGTTATACCATCACTAAAAACTGTTGCAATACCGCTATAGACTGTAATAGTAGCACTGCCATCAAGTCTGTATTCGCTACTATTATGGTGTAGTTGGCTTTTTGCAAGTAATGTTTCCAGCCTGTCATTGCCTTCTGATTCAAATATATTAATTAGTTGTTCATCACCCAAACCACGATAACGCATAATTTCTTGAAGCAAAGAATCTCTATCAAGTGTGTTAATCACACCTTTAATAATTTTTTCTTCACGACAGATTTCTCTTAGTTGATGAGTTGTCATGCCCTCCAAGTCCTTGAAACGATACAGCTTTTTTTCGTGGTGGTCTGGCTGGTTAAGCCTATAAGTTATCTTCCCTCGCTGTTGCATCCTCGTTCTCCTATTTTCTGGTATCATCTATTTGTAATGCTATAATAAGGTGTTTGAAATTTTTTTGCATGTTGCATATTAATTCATATGAAAGTTGAGGACATTTCTATAGTTTGCAGATTGTAAATATAATAATAAACAAAATATTCTTCTTGAATATGAGAAACTACATATTATGGAGCATCTATTCATTTAAGAATAATTTTGGTCATGGCTTACGTCTGCAATGGTAATATAAGAATAATTTTGGTCATGACTTGCGTCCGCAATGATAATATATGTGATATTATTGACACTTCCAATACCAATGTATCTAAGATGACTGGCTATGAGAGTATTGTATACTGCCCTGTCACTTAATTCCAGATTCCGCATAGAGTTCGCATTGGGTTCAAAAGTAATTGCACCTAAAGAAAAACGTCCATCAATAGTAGTGATGCCAAAGATACTCCCAAATTCTACACTAACAGTTTCTCCATAACGAGGGTGAGAGCTTGCTATATTTGCAATTCCAATATCAAGTTGTGATTGAATGTTAAATCGTGCCAATTGAGACAAGTATGGACAAATTATAAGTCCTTCTACATTGAGGAGTACACGTTCTGCATTAATCCTGTGTACAAAGGCAACCTCTCGTTCTGTAATACCCCATTCAGCATGAAGCATTCTCCAGATTGCCAACTCGTGTGGTTGAAGACGACGATCTGGAAGCATTGCAAAAGGGGTTTCGCCACGATTCCAATTGTCAATATGCGGCATTGCCATACTTGATTGCTCCAACAATTGTGCAAGTGTTAGTTTTTCTCTATCTTCATTCAAGAATGGTCTGCGATTTATCCTACTGATTTCATTGGCAGTCAATACTCTATAAATAGAAAAAAAAACTGTTTGATTTGTCTCATTCCAAACAATGGAATGAGCTCCTGCAAACAAAGCAACCTCTTCTAAAAACAAAGAATCGAGAGGCATGATATATTCCTGTCCATCATCATTTGTAAAAATTACCTCTTGAGCAGTTGATCTTTGCGTTATGCCTAAAAGCAGTGCAATTGTTTCTCTACTTGCGACAGGTATTCCATCCTGAAGGATTAGCCGATTACCAACTATAGGCAAATGTATATAGCCAGAGATATCTCCAACTGTTACTACATAGTGTTCAGCCCCAACAGTGATAGCTATCCCTATATCTGTCTTAACAGGCGTTGGAGTATATGGGGATGGCAAACCAATAGGTCTCAAGTTAATTTGTGTCGTAGACGATGTAAAGTTCACCATCATAAGCATAATTAAAGTTGTCAGCAAAAAAGCACTAGCGATGGTAAAATTCCATCTGCGGGATGCAATAATTAGTGGTGATTCATGAAAGCTCATTTGTTGAACAATATGCGGATTTTTTCCAAAAGCAAATCGAATGGCAATAATAATTCCAGCAATCAGAATAATTATAGGTAAAATCAAAATGAAAAACAAAATAATATTACTTGCAAATCCTATAATCACTGCATTAAAAATCATCATGCCAAATAAAAATGCGACTATGACATATCTCCAACTACGGAACGAGTGTTTTGAATTGTTGTATTTTGTGGGTTGTGTGTTTTTCCGTTGTTCCTTAGCTATGAAACTCACAGCAATAACAATGCCTATAAATAAAAGAATTATTGGTAAAATCAAAAGAACATAAATCATCATAAGCACATCTTTCTTTGTCTTTTCAGCATTCTATTCAGTGCTTCTTAATCTCGTGTTATGTTTTCAATTTTATGAACTATTACCTGTACTAATACACCAAAAACACAACTCAAAAAAGCATATATCTTGAGAAAGGTAACAATAAAATCCGTGTTAATAAAAACTGGTGTGTGCGTAATGAGTTCAAAAGACTTAACACTATATACAACTATGATAGCTACTGTAAATACAAAGGATATATAAAACAAGATTGCAGCTTTTGGTCGCTTTGCTCGAATTACACTTGCGTCGTCAAGGGTAGCTGCACATATCACCAGAATCAAAAATATTATCTCTATTAAAAAGTCGCTTTGATATAGATTCATTGAAAAAGTATACATCATTATGGGAATTGCTATAGGAATAAACCCAAGACCAACATTTATCACAATCCATTTAAGTATTCTTTCAATCATGTACAACCTCCGTCACAGGGATGTGGAAATGCATCACTTTAATCAAGCTAGATTTTTCGATTTTCACTTCTGTTATTGACTTTGCAAACAGCCTTTATTGCTTGAATTGCACTCAGCATGTGCTTTATGAAATTACACTTAGTGTGAAAGCCCTTCAAACTCAAGGCTTTAGCACGACATGCCTTCCCAGCAGTGTATCAGATTTTCTTCAGACAGTCCCATGCACCACCCCAAATGTCAAACTAATGATGCAAATAACATAATATTTCCTTTTTTTGCGTATGATTATGATTCTTGGTGTCGTTGCTTTTTTATAAGCAAATTAATTTGCAAGCACATCAATTATATTGAAGCAGAATTGATGGTAATCTACACATGTTTGATGTACATTTGACTGTAAAACTAAAACAAAAGCATTTCATCAAACTCTAATGTTTCATCAACATCAATAATGCCAAAATGATGCCCCCAAAATATATAAACCGTGTAGTTAATACTCAAAAATATACTGGTCATCAAATCCAGTTTTTGCACTTCTGTTTCATGTTTGTCAATTGGCACATAAACTAATAGTTCACGATATACATTGTTGTTGCGATATACTCTTGCATTAGGATAAACTGCTCTTATTGTTTGGTTAAATAATTCTATAGAAATGCCACACTTAAACAGCGAAAACATGCCATGTAGTAGTGCTTTAGCTTCATGATTGGTAAACAGCATAATTGTTTTAGACGCTTTTGACCCATATGCTCCAGAAAGTATATCCTTCAAAATAGCCCGTAAATGATATTCTTTTTTGGTAAGCCCTTGACGCAAGTCAAGTTGACTTTGATAGTGCATAAATACATCAAAACATAGTTCCCGTAATTCAGGATATTCCCTTTCATTTATATCAAAGAGTAGTCCAAACAGTGAAGAAAAGCGGTATAATGGGTTAATTCCCACAGCGATTGAACCTGTCGAATTTAATTCCGATTGATTCCAGTTTTCAAAAGCTGTTTCCCTATAGGGGCTACCATACATATCAGGGGCAAAACGTATTTTATGTGGGTCGATTTCTTGAGCCATTGCCCCCAACACTACTTCCCATGCTTGATTCATGGATTAATGCCCCTTTCATGTTCAAAAATTGTCTCTTGTTAGGATTTGTCTTTTGGACTTAAAATAGCTTCACAACGGTATTCATTAAACTGTCTTTGTACTTGCGATATTACAAAACAAAGTAAATCATATTGAAGAAAATGCGGCGTAGGAGTTAGGCTTTCAAAATGAAATAATAATACTTTTTGCTC
>Ga0123355_10004567_pt1 | contig 20131 bp, 23 predicted proteins | sample TergutEmb28metaG_3_FD_89872 | JGI IMG/M metagenome (GOLD analysis project Ga0123355, IMG submission 89872) | Embiratermes neotenicus P1 segment gut microbial communities from Petit-Saut dam, French Guiana - Emb289 P1 | ecosystem: Host-associated > Arthropoda: Insects > Digestive system > Gut ...
ACGCCGGAAATTTTTTGTCACGTTACGCAACTTCCCGGTTACGGTGCGTGATGGGCCGCAGGGGGCCGGTGCCCGCGCCTGGATCGCTGAAGCTGCTGCGCGGCGAGCGCGCCGACCGCCTCAACACCGCCGAGCCCCCCGCCCGCTCCGGCCCCCTCACCCGCCCGGCGTGGCTGACCGGGCGGGGCGCCGAGGAGTGGGACCGGGTCGCGCCGGACCTGGCGCACATGGGGACCGCGAAGCCGGTCGACGCGCAGGCCCTGGCGGCCTACTGCGGGGCGGTCGCGACGCTCGCCGAGGTCACCGAGGAACTCGCCGGGATGCCGCTGCTGCTGCGCGGCTCCGACGGGTCGGTGCGGAAGAACCCCCTCGTGGCGCAGCGGCGGGACGCGTCGATCGAGGTGCGGATGTGGGCGCGGGAGTTCGGGTTCACGCCGTCGGCGCGGCAGGGCATCCGGGTTGACCTGCACGTGTCGGCGCCGGCGGCGGGCGCGGAACGGCTGCTGTCGTAGCCGTAGACCAGGCCCGGCCTGAAGGAACCACCAATCACGACCGGGCCTGGCGGCTTCCCAGCCTACCGGAGACGGCGGCGACGTGGCCTGTCCCACGGTCGCGGGCGGCATATCACCGCAGGCCAGGTTGCTGTAGTAGGTACAGGGCGGCGACGCCCGGCACCGACGGAAGGAACCACCAATGCCGATGACACCCGAGGAGTACCGGCGGTATGCGCCGAACCGCGCAGCCGCCACGATCGGCACGTCCGCCGACGACATCTGGAACCTGTACCGCGCTGCGCAGCGCGGTCACTGGTGGCTGGACCCGGCTGCGCGTCCCGTGCAGTGCGCGTGCGGGTGGGCCGGGTCGAGCAGCGGCGGGATCAGCGAGCATTTCGCCGAAGTTCTCGCCGCGCAATAGGAGGGAACCACCATGACCGAGCAAGAGCTATGGGACGCGCTGACCGAGCGCCATTTCGACCCCGCACATCAGGAAGTCATCGTGACCGAGGCCGCGATGGCCGGCGAGTTCTGGGCGTACAGCGAGATCGGCGACGGGCAGCACGTCCACGTCGCCTACGACGAGGCCGGCGACGCCTACACCCTGACCGACGCCGGACCCGGCTGCAAGCTGCCCCACGACTAGCCGTCCCTGACGAGAGCCCCTGCCGCACCACGCGGCGGGGGCTTTTTCATGTCATGCACCAGCCGTTGTCGCAGTGCGCCTCGTCGGCGTCGAACATCGGGAGCAGGTCGACGCCGTCGGGGATCGCGACCCGCAGCGGCACCCCGAAGCGGGTGAGGTACACGTGGTCGCGGCCGAGGGCGTCCTGCCGTTCGTTGAGCCGGTCTTCGAGGTCGCACGCCTTCGCGAACAGGCCGGGCGTGTTGCGGCGCATGTCGTGCCATGCCTCGGGGCGGTGGAACGGGCAGAACCAGCACGCGCTCTTGGGCGGCACCGGCAGCCCCGCGTCGGCGATGAGCCGCGCGCAGTCGTCGCGGCGCAGCCGCAGCCCGGTGTCCTCGGGGCCGAGGCCGACGAGCGGGTAGGCGAGCCGCTCGTACGGGCGGGACTTGCGGGCGTTGACCCGCTCGATCTCGTCCAGCGATATGCCGACGCCGACGGTCGCCGGGTCCTCGGGGCTGGCGCCGTGCTGCCGCAGCCACTTGCCGATGACCTCGACTTTGTAGTCCCAGGTGCACGAGCGGGCGTAGGGGGCGCCGTTGCTCATCCGGGCGGGGATGCACAGCGACCGCGACTCCGCCCAGCCGGTGCCGTGGCAGCGGGGGCACGCGGGGTCGCCCGCGGCCTTGCAGGCCGGGCACGGGATGTCGTCGGTGAGCTTGCCGTACAGGGTGCGGGCGGTGCCGTCGCGGCGGGTGCGGTTCAGCTTGTGCAGCTCGATGCCGTGCGCGAGCGCGTAGGGGGCGGCGACGTCGCGGACGTAGCGAAGGGTGGCGGGGTTCTCGCTGTCGTCGCCGACGTTCGCGAACAGGAACACCCGGTAGCCGATCTTGCCCTGCGCGGCGAGGACGAGGGCGGCGGTCGACTGGACGCCGCCGCCGAAGCTGAACGTCCGCAGGGTCATGCTGTATTGGTACCCGTCGATGCAGGCCGGCGAACGGGGCATGATGGGAGCGTGACCGGCAGTGACCGGCGCCGGTTCCCGCCGTGCGGCCGGACCTTCGACGGCGCGCGGTGCACGCGGCGCGGCGAGCACCTGTGCGCGCCCCGCGTCGCCCATGTTCACGCGTTCTTCACCGAACTGCTCGTGCACACCAAGGGCGACTGGGCGCGGCAGCCGTTCACCCCGGCCCCGTGGGAGTCGGCCGAGATCCTCACGCCGCTGTTCGGTGTCGTGGTCTACGACCCGGCCCGCAAACGCTACGTGCGCCGGTACCGGGAGCTGTACCTGTCGACCGCCCGGAAATGCGGGAAGACCGAGCTGATCGCGGGCATCGTGCTGTACCTGCTCGCCGCCGACGACGAGGAGGCCGCCGAGATCTACGGCCTCGCCCTCGACAAGGACCAGGCAGCCCTCGCGTACACCGTCGCCGCGCGGATGACCGAGCTGTCGCCGGTGCTGGGCCGGCGGCTGCAGGTCGCGAAGGGCGCCCGGCGGATCGTCGACCCCCGCATGGCGTCGTTCTTCGCGGTCATCGCCGGCGACGCGATGGGCGCGCTGGGGCCGAACCCGCACGCCGCGTACATCGACGAGCTGCTGACCCAGCCCAGCCGTGACCTGTACGACGCGCTGCGGACCGGGTTCGGGGCGCGGGCGCAGCCGGTGATGCTGCTGGTCACCACCGCGGACAACGACCCGGCGGGGTTCGCCGCGCAGGAGCGCGCCTGGTCCGAGCGGGTCCTCGACGACCCCGAGCTGGACCGCCGGCGCCTCGTGGTGCTGCACGCGTGCCCGCCGGACGCCGACTGGGCCGACGAGCGGAACTGGCACCTCGCCGCCCCCGCCCTGGGCGACTACCTCGACATCCAGGTGTACCGCGACGAGTTCGCGAAGGCGCAGGGCAACCCGGCGGCCGAGCGGGCGTTCCGGCAGTTCCGCCTCAACCAGCAGTCGCAGCAGGCGGGGCGGGCGGTGGACCTCGGCGCGTGGGACGCCTGCGCGCCGATCACGGCGAGCCTGGCGGGGCGGGAGTGCTGGGGCGGCCTCGACCTCGGCTCGACGTCGGACCTCGCGTCGTACGCGCTGGACTTCCCCGACGGCGACGGCGGCCACGACGTGCTGTGGCGGGCGTTCGCGCCCCGCGCCGTCATGCCCGCGCTCGACCGCCGCACCGGCGGCCTGGCGTCGGTGTGGGAACGCGACGGGCACCTCACGGTGACCGAGGGCAACGTGATCGACTACGGGCACATCAAGCAGGCCCTGCGCGACGACGCCGAGACCTACCAGGTCCGGGAGATCGCGTTCGACCGCTGGGGCGCCACCCAGCTCAGCGTGGACCTGCTCGACGAGGGGTTCCCCCTGGTGCAGGTCGGGCAGGGCTTCGCGTCCCTGAGCGCGCCGACGAAGGAGCTGCTGCGCTGCATAGCGGCCGGGACCTACCGGCACGGCGGCAACCCCCTGGTGCGGTGGCAGGCGGGCAACGTGGTGACCCGCACCGACCCGGCGGGGAACATCAAGCCGGACAAGCAGCGGTCGATGGACAAGATCGACTCGGTCGCCGCCGCGGTGATGGCCCTGGACCGGGCGGTGCGGCACCTCGCCGGCCAGCCCGAGGGCGATTTCCTCGCGGCGGGATTCTAGGAGGACACGATGACGGTCATGACCAGCGGGGGGGACCTGCTCGCCGAGCTGAACGCCTACCGGCAGGCGGCGGCGCAGCAGCTCGACGAGCAGGCGTGGCGCGCGCAGACGTTCCAGCTGTACTACGACGGGGAGCAGGACGTGCCGGCGCTGATGGACACCGAGGAGCGGCGGGTGTTCCGCCGGTTCCTGCGCGAGTCCGGGGCGAACTGGTGCGAGCTGGTCGTGAACGCGGTCGCCGAGCGGCTGCAGGTGACGGGGTTCCGGTTCAACGACGCGGGCGCGAGCGACCGGGCGTGGGCGGTGTGGCAGGCCAACGCGATGGACGCCGACGCGGAGCTGGCGCAGACCGACGCCCTGGTCACCGGGCAGTCGTTCGTGCTGGTGCAGCCCGACGACGCCAGCGCGGTCGGGGTCAGCATCACCCCGGAGTCGCCGCTGGAGGCCACCGTCCTGTACGAGCCCGGGGACCGGCGCCGGCGGGTCGCGGGGTACAAGCGGTACGGCGAGTTCGACGGGGTCACCGAGGTGCTGATCCTGCCGGACGTCATCGCCACCTGGTACCCCAGCGAGGCGATGCCCGTGGTCGAGGCGAACCCGGCCGGGACCGTGGGCCTGGTGCCGCTGGTGCCGCAGCCGCGCCTCGGCCGCTCGCCCCGGTCGGAGCTGACCCCGGCGCTGAGCATCCAGGACCGGATCAACACCACGATCTTCAACCGCCTCGTGTCGGCGGACTACGGCGCGTTCCGGCAGATCTGGGCGACCGGGGTCCGCATGGCGCGGAAGGTGATCGTCGAGCCGAACGGCGAGGAGACCGTGAAGGCGGTCAAGCCGTTCGAGCTCGGCGTGAACCGGCTGCTGGTGAACGAGTCGCCCGACGCGCGGTTCGGGCACATCCCCGAGTCGTCGCTGCGGGGCTACCTCGACGCCGTCGAGCAGGACGTGAACCAGCTCGCGGCGATCACGCAGACGCCGCCGCACTACCTGCTGGGCGCGATGGTGAACCTGTCCGCGGACGCGATCAAGGCCGCCGAGACCGGCCTGGTCGCCAAGGTGCGCCGCCGCGCCCTGCACATCGGCGAGGGCCACGAGGAGGTCATGCGGACCGCGCTGGGCATCCTCGGCGACCCGAGCGCGGCCGACACGTCGGCGGAGGTGATCTGGGCGGACTTCGAGACCCGCAGCGAGGGCCAGCGCGTCGACGCCCTGGTCAAGATGGCCACGCTCGGGGTGCCGACGCAGGTGCTGTGGGAGCGCTGGGGCGCCAGCCCGCAGGAGGTCGAGCGGTGGCAGGCGATGGGCGCCGCCGAGGCCGCCGCCTCGCCGGAGGCCGCCTACACGCGGCTGCTCGCCGCCGCGTTCCCGCCCGCCGCGCAGCCCGCCGCGCTGCCGCCGGAATGACCACGCCCGCCGCCGCGCCCGTCGTGGCGCTGTACCGGGGGCGGCTGGCCGCCGTCGAGGCCCGCAACCTCGTCCAGCTGGCCCGGCTGTGGCAGGCGTTCGACCCCGCGCTGCCGCTGCCGACCCTCGCCGCCGTCGGCGCCCCCGCCGCCGTCCTCGTCACCGTCGCGCAGGCCGCGTTCATGGCCGAAGCCCTCGTCTACCTCCAGTCGCTGTACGCCGCCGCGAGCGGGGCGCCGCTCGCCGGCGTCGCGCCGTTCACGGCCCCGGCCGGGGTCACCGGCTGGACGGCCGCCGGGGCGCCGGTTCCCGCGCTGACGACGTTCGCGCCGTCGGTGTACGCGGCGCGGCTCGCCACGGGCCGGTTCACCGAGGCCGAGGCCGCGGAGTCGGCGCTCGCGTACCTGCGGTCGCTGGTCGTGAGCGAGCCGTACCGGGCGGCCAACGAGACCGTGCTGTTCAACGCCCGCGCCGACGGGCGGCTGACCGGGCGGGTGAACCGGGTCACCGAGCCGGGCGCGTGCCCGTTCTGCCTGCTGATCGCGGACCGGGGGTACATCCCGGAGCACGCGGGGTTCGCCGCCCACCGCAACTGCCGCTGCACCGCCGCCCCGGAAGTCACGGCGTAGCATGGTCACCGAACGCACACGGGAGGTCACACAATGACAAACCCGCAGCCAGGAGAACCGGAACCCGTCGAGCCGGACGCGCCGGACCCCGGCCCGCCCGAGCCCGCCAAGCCCGAGCCCGGCGAGCCCGGCGAGCCGCGCGGCCTGACCCCCGCCGACCGCGCCGCCCTGGAGCGCTCCATCGGCGACGAGCGCCGCCAGCGCCTCGCCCTGCAGAAGCAGCTCGACGAGCTGCACCAGCAGAACATGAGCGACCAGGAGAAGGCCGTCGCCACCGCGAAGGCCGAAGGCCGCGCCGAGGCCGAGCACGAGGCCGCGCTGCACCTGGCCGCCGCCGAGTTCCGGTTCGCCGCCGCCGGCCGCATCGCCGACCCCGGCGCCGCCCTGGAGCTGCTCGACGTCGCGAAGCTGCTGACCGACGGGCAGCCCGACCCGAAGGCGATCGCCGCCGCGATCGAGCGCCTCGCCGGCCCCGCCCCGGAACCGCCGAGGAACGGCGCCCGCGTCCCCGCCGGGCCGCGCCAGTCGCAGGGCGCGGACGGTGACATCCTGCGCGCAGCGCTGCGGGGCCACCCGTGACCGCGCTGCCCGCCGAGCACGGCGCCCCGGTCCGGTCCCTGTTCGCCGCCGTCGACATCGGCTCCGGACCCCAGGTCGTGTCCGCGCTCCCGGCCGAGGTCGACCTGCTGCTGTACGCCGGCGACGACTTCACCATGGCGGTCGAGGTGTTCGGCCCGGACGGCGAGCCGTTCGACCTGGCCGGCGCCGAGCCCAAGAGCCAGATACGCGAGACCCACGACGGCGAGCTCGCCGGGGCGTTCACGTGGTTCGTCGACGGGAGCGTGATCTACCTCGACCTGCACAACGAGGTCAGCGCCGCGCTGCCGGAACGCTGCGTGTGGGACGTGCAGATCACCCAGAACGACCGGGTGACCACCCTCGCGTCGGGGAACGTGACGGTGAGCCCGCAGGTGACCCGGTGAATGGCACCGCCCGCACCAGCGTCCCGGGCCGCCCGTCCGTGGCGGTCACGCCGCAGACGCGGCAGACCGTCCGCGCCGGCGTCGCGGGCGGCTTCGTCCCGGTGCCCGGACCCCCCGGCCCGCCGGGTCCTGCCGGGCCGCCGGGCCTCGGCCTGGCCGGGATCGAGGGAACCCTGAGCGACGTCGCCGAGCTGCCCGTGCCGGGCGGGTTCGCCGGGCGGGCGTTCATCGTCGGCGGCGACCTGTGGATCTGGAGGGAATGACGCCATGGCCGAGTGGGTGAACGTCGGCGCGATCCGGGGACCGCAGGGCGAACGCGGCCAGCAGGGCGAACAGGGCCAGCAGGGGCCGCAGGGCGACCCCGGCGCGACCGGCGCGACCGGCGCGACCGGCCCCACCGGCCCGCAGGGCGCGACGGGCGAGACCGGCGAGCGCGGCCCGCAGGGCGACCAGGGGCCGGCCGGCGCCGCCGGCGCGACCGGCCCCACCGGACCCGAGGGACCACGGGGAGCGCAGGGCGACCCCGGCACCACCGGCGCCACCGGCGCCACCGGGCCGACCGGGCCGCAGGGCGAGCCCGGCGCGGCCGGCGCGACCGGCGCCACGGGCGCGACCGGCCCGGCCGGGCCGACCGGACCCGAGGGGCCGCCCGGCACCGGGATCAGGATGCGCGGGCAGGTGCCGACGTTCGACGACCTGCCCGAGGACGGCAACCAGCCCGGCGACGCCTGGTTCGTCGAAGAGTCCGGGGTGCTGTTCGTGTGGTCCGCCAACGGCAACGGCGGCTGACATGAGCTGGGTCGAGGTAGGCGGCGTGCGCGGCCCGGCCGGGCCGGCGGGCGAACAGGGGCCGCCCGGCACCGCGTACGTCGGCCCTAACGCCCCGGCCGACCCCGAGACCGGGGAGCTGTGGCTGGAGCCCGGCGCGGTGGTCACCGGCCCGCCGGGGCCGCCCGGTCCGCCCGGGGTGCCGGGTCCGCCCGGCGTCGACGGCCAGGACGGCAGCGACGGGAGCCCCGGCAGTCCCGGTGAGCGCGGCCAGGACGGGGCGCCCGGGGCGGCCGGCCCGCCGGGGCCGAACCCGGTGTGGACCGGCCCGGAGCCGCCGTCGCCCCGGGGCGACTACGTCATCTGGCAGCGCACCGCCGGGGCGAGCATCAGCGTGGCGGGGACGGCCGGCGCGAGCGCAGCCACCGTCGCCCTCCCGGCGCACCAGCCCGGCGACCTCATCGTCATCAGCGCGCACCGCGCCAACACCACCCCGGCGACGCTCCCGGCGGGGTGGACGCAGGTCCAGGCGGGCACCGGGGCCAACACGCTCAGCCTCATCACGGGCGTCATGACGGCCACCACCAGCAGCCACACGTCGGGCACCTGGACCAACGCCGCGTACCTGACCGCGCTGGTGCTGCGGGGCGCGAGCGGCACCGTGACCCTCGGCGCGTCCTCGACCGGGAACGGCGCGGCGGCCACCACCGTGGCCTACCCGGCGGTGACCGTGCCGGCCCGCGCGGGGGCCAGCATGGGCGTGCGGGTCGCGGCGCGGGCCACGGCGCAGCTCATCGCCGGGCCGCCCGGCTGGACGGCGGCGCAGCACCAGCCCGCCGGCACCGGGGCGCTGCTGGCCGCGTTCACCGTGTTCCCCGTGTCGGGCACCGTGGCCGCCTCGACCGTGACGCAGCCCAACAGTGCCGCATGGCGCGCGCACTCGCTTGAGGTGTGGTCGCCGCCCGCGCCGGGCGCGCTGCTCGCGTGGGACGGCAGCGGCTGGGCGGAGGTCGAGGGCACCCCCGGGCCGCCGGGAAGCCCGGGGACGCCAGGACAGGACGGGGCACCGGGTGCGCCCGGCAGCGCCGGCCCGGCGGGGCCGCCCGGCCCGCTGGTGCACATCGGCCCCGCCGCGCCGCCGTCCCCGGTGGCCGGCCAGCTGTGGGTGGACACCTCGTGAGCACCCCCGCGCTGGTCCGCGACAACGGGCTCGTCGGCCCGGCCGGGACCACGGTCACCCCTGCGAACTCCGGTGAGGCCGGTCACCCGTTCGACGCGGTGTCAGCGCCGGGCGCCGCGGTGCTGCGGTTCGATGACGCCGTGCCCGCCCCGGTCGACGACAGCGGGCACCTGCTGATCCAGAACGCCACCGGGGCACTTAACCCGTACGTGCAATGGAACCTGCCCGGCACCTGGCCCACGACGATCTACTTCCGGTTCTACGCCCGCCAGGACACCGGGATCGCGGTCGCGTCGTGGGGCACGATGATCGGGTTCTACAACTCCGCCGGGCTGCTCTGCGGCGGCATGTGCTGGGGCGGCGGCAGGCAGATCTTCCCGGTCGACAACAGCCAGACGCAGGTGGCCGGGGTCACTTCGCCGGCCCTGGCCAATGCCGCGTGGGGCCGGTTCGAAGGCTGGATCACCTCGCACGCCTCGGCGGGGCAGCTAAACCTGCAGTGGTTCACCGGGGCGAACGTGAACGGCTCCACGCCGACCGGCCAGGGCACCACGGCGGCGACCGCCAACACGCGCGGCGGGGCCATGACGCAGGTCCGGATCGGCCACCTGTCCACGAACAACACGTCGGCCGTGCTCGGCCAGCGGATAGGGCCGGTGGCCGTGTCCGACAGCCCCATCGGCCCGTGGACACCGCCGCCCGTCGTCACCACGCACCCGCTGAAGGTGTGGACCGGCAGCGACTGGCTTGACCTGTCGGCGAGCGGCGCGCGGGCGTTCGACGGCCAGCACTGGCTCGACCTGCGATGAGAGCTACCCTGGGGCCATGACGACACCGTCATCCCCGGCCAGGCCGGTCACCGTCACGGTGCTGCCGGCGGTCGTGAACCTTGTCATTTACGGCGGCGACCACTTCATGATGCGCCTGACCGTGAGCCGCCCGGACGGCGAGCCCCTCGACCTGGCCGGCAGCGAGCCGTACGCGGAGATCCGCCGCACGCCGACCGACCTGGAGGTCGCCGGGGCGTTCACCGCCCTGGCCGACGGCGGGTCGCTGCTGCTGTACCTCGACGGCAAGACGACCCGGCTGCTGCCCTCGAACGCGATGTGGGACGTGAACGTCATGAGCGAGGGCCGGCAGGTCACCCTGGCGCGGGGCACGGTCAGCGTGACGCCCGGCATCACGGTTCGGCCGGACTCGTGAGTGAGATCTTCGGCGGCCCGGTGGTGGTCGGCATGGAGGTGCCCGACCAGCCGCAGGTCGAGGTCATCGCCGGGTTCGCCGCCGGCGGCTCCGGTGAGCCCGGCCCCGCCGGGCCGCCCGGCCCGCCTGGGCCGCCTGGTGAGCGCGGTGAGCCGGGTCCGCCCGGCGTCGGCACGCCGGGGCCGCAGGGCGAGCGCGGCGAGCCGGGCCAGCAGGGCAGCCCCGGCGCGGCCGGGGGCACCGGCCCCGCCGGCCTCGAAGGGCTGAACACGTTCACCACCACCGGGAACGTCAACGGGTCGGGGAACACCAGCGGCGTCGCGGTGGTCGCGGTGACCGGCCGCACGGTGAAGGTCGGCGACCTGATCATCAGCAGCAGCAGCGGGTCACTGGGCAACATGGGCCGCGTGACCACGGTGGCCAGCCAGGCCAGCGTGACCGTGGCGTACGTGGCGAACGTAAGAGGCGCGGCGGGCGCCAGCGGCGCGAACGGCAGCGACGGAGCCACCGGCCCCGCCGGGCCAGCCGGGCCGCCCACGGTCGCCTCGATCGGCACCAGCCCGCCGGGCAGCCCCAGCGTGGGCGCGCTGTGGCTTGACACGTCATGAGCACCCCGGCCGGGCCGTGGGCGGTGCGTGAGGCGCAGAGCTGGGCGCGCGGCGTGCTGAAGGGCTGGACCGGGTCGGCGTGGGTGCCGGTGCGGGCGTGGGACGGGACGCAGTGGCAGCCGCCCCGGGCCGGCCCGGCGCAGGCCGTGATCGAGGTGGTGGGGACCGCCGGGGCGAGCGTCCCGACGGTGGCGCTGCCACCGCACCAGGCCGGCGACCTGATCATGATCCACGCGCGGCGCGCTACCGAGGTGCCGGCGACGGTGCCCGCCGGGTGGACGCAGATCGAGGGCGGCGGCGCGAACTGGCTGTCGCTCGTGTCGGGGTACCTGGTCGCGACCGGGTCGTCGCACACGAGCGGCACGTGGGCGAACGCGTCGCAGGTCGTCGCGGTGGTGCTGCGCGCCAACAGCGGCCCGGTGAGCGTGGGCGCGTCGTCGGCGGGGCAGGCCGCGACGTCGCCGAACGTGGTGTTCCCCGCGCTGGCGGTTCCCGCCCGCGACGGGGTGTCGATGGGGATACGGGTCGCGACCCGGGCGACGGCGTCGCTGATCGCCGCCCCGCCCGGCTGGACGGTGGACATCCGGCAGGGCGCGGACGCCGACGCCGTGATCATGTCGTCGTCGCTGGCGGGCATCTCGGGGAACCTGCCGGCGGCGACGGTGGCGCAGCCGGGGTCGTGGCACTACCGGGCGCACACGATCGAGGTGCACGCCCCGGCGATCGAGCCGCCGCCGCCTGTGCTGGTGCCCGACGTGATCGGCTTCCGCGCGGGGGCCGGGTCGGTGCAGAACACCGAGCACACCGTGCCCATCCCGGGCAGCGTCCAGCAGGGTGACCTCGTGATCTGCGCGGGCACCGTCGCCAGCGCGGGCGGCACCCCCGCGAGCATCGGGGTGACCGTGACCGGCAGCGGCGGCACCGTGACCCCGGTGCTGCTGGCGTCCAACCCGGTGCCCGGGGAGCCGTCGCGGACGGCGGTGTGGGCGTGGACCGCGCCCGGCCCCGGCGGTGTCGCGACCCTGACCGCGCCCGTCAGCGTTGACTGGCCCGGCGTCGCGGTCGCCGCCTACAGCGGGGCGGCGCTTCCGTCCCCGGCGGACATCGTGTTCGCCAGCTCGGGCGGGGCGACCGTCACCCAGTTCACCGCGCCGACGATCAGCGTGACGGAACCGGGGTCGTGGGCGGTGCACGTCGGCGGGCAGGGCGGGCCGGGCAGCAACTGGATCGCGTCCGGCCCGGGGGTGCCCCGCGCCCACGACGAGTACCGCTACATGGCGAACATCGCCGACAGCGGCGGCCCCGTGGCCGGCACCGCCGGCGGCGGAACCTGGCAGCTCGGCACCAGCGGGGGCGCGCAGCCGAACTACGCCTGGGCGCACACGCTGCGCCTCGCCCCCCGGATGATCCCCGGCAACGGCGGCGCCGCCCCGGCGGCGCAGCCCTACCCCGCCGCGCTCCACGGCCAGGGCCACGCGCTGGCCGAGGAGTGGAAGCCCGCCGACCTGATGCCGTGGCGGTTTTTGCCGGGCACCAGCACCAACGTGACGTTCGGCAACGCCAACGGGGCCAGCGGCCAGGTCAACTCAACGCGGTACGTGAGCATCGTGGACGACTACCTGCACCTGGAAAGCCGGGGCCTGACCAGCGCGGGGTGCATCCAGTCGCCGGTGCTGCTGCCCACCGCCAGCGGGGTGCTCGAATGCCTGATCAGGTTCAGCGGGGTGAGCTTCGACGGGCAGAACCGGCTGCCCGGCTGGGGCAGCTGGTGGATGTACGGCCCCAGCTGGCCCGTCAACGGCGAGCTCGACACCGTGGAGACGATGTTCGGCCAGAGCTGGGTGGGTTACCACTGGGGCAACAACGCCACCACCCAGAAATGGGACGCCAGCACCAACCCCTGGCCCATGAGCGGCCAGTGGACGGGCGGCCCCCCGTACCCGCCCAGCGGCAAGGTGGTGCAGCTGCAGCCCATGGGCGCGAACGGCCAGCCCCGCCCCGCCGGGAACACCGACAGCTACCCCCTGGCCCCCAACCTGCTGCCCGACGTGTGGACTCACGTCACCGTGGCGTTTGACGGCAGCCCGCCCAGCCGCAGGATCCGCGTGTGGTACGACGGCACCCTGTACACCGCCATCCAGGGTGATTTCGTGCTGGGGCAGCCGATGTGGATAGCGTGCGGCACCGGGTTCGGCAATTTCAGCGGCGGGCTGGGCCAGGACCAGCGGCTCGAAGTCACCAACAGCATCGACATCCGGTGGGTGCGCCGGTTCACCTGAGTTGGACACCGCCCGTGAGCTGGGGTTAGCCTGGGACCGATGCCGTGCGGCGTGACGCGGCGGCAGCCGGTAGCCGAACCCGGGCGCATTGCGAAGCGTGATGCGGAGACCGCGGCGGCCTGCGGCGTGATGCGGGGCCGGGCGCGGGAGCGCGGAAAGCGGCGCTGACCACTGTGCCCAGTGAAAGCGCCAATGCCGCATGACAACGCCACCGCCCGAGCCGCCGTTCGCGCCGTCGGACTTCACCAACGTCCTGCCCGTCCAGTACTCGACGCAGATCATCCAGGAAGCGACCCACCAGTCGGCCGCGCTGCAGCTCGGCACCCGCGTGCCGATGGGCACCCGGATGGCGAAGATGCCGATCCCCGGCACGTTCCCGAAGGCCGCGTGGGCGACCGCCGCGTACGGCAGCCGCAAGCCGTACACCACGGTGTCGCTGGACCAGATGGAGATCGTGGCCGAGGAAATCGCGGCGGTCATCGCGATCCCCGACGCCATGGTCGACGACAGCGACATCAACCTGTGGGCGTACTGCCGCCCGCGCCTCGCCGAGGCGTTCGCCGTCGCGATCGACCAGGCGATCTTCTTCGGCATCGGCGCGCCCGCCACGTTCCCCGCCGGCGGGCTCGCCGGGTCGGCGCAGGTCGCCACCGACGGCCGCGACGTCGTCGACACGATCAACAACGCGATGAGCCTGGTCGAGGTGCAGGGGCTGAACGTGACCGGGCAGGCCGCCGACATCGGCGTCCGCGGCCTGCTGCGCGGCGTCCGCGACGACAACGGCGCGCTGCTGCTCGGCACGACGCAGGCCGAGACCGGCCCGATCTCGACGATCTACGGGGTCCCGGCGCAGTTCGTGCCGCTGGACGTCAACGGCGACTGGAACTACGTCACCGGGGCGTTCCAGAACCTGCTCATCGGCGTGCGGCAGGACATCCGGTACGAGATGAGCCGCGACGCGGTCCTCGTCGACGACGCCGGCACCGTGATCATCAACGCCTTCCAGGACAACGTGACGATCCTCAAGGCGTGGGGAAGGTTCGGCTGCGCGATCGTCCGCCCGGTCACCGTCCGGGTGCCCGACGGGGCGATCCCGTTCGCCGTCGCGACCCTCGACCACGCCATCCCGGCGCTGCCCGGCGGCGGCACCACGACCCCGGAGCCCGGCTCGGCGGGCGTCAGCCCGGCCAGCTCGGGCGGCGGCGCCGCGCCGCGCCCGTCCGGCGGCGCCGGCGCGGGCGGCAACAGCAGCGCGCCGCGCGGCGGGAGGTCGTCTAGCTGATGCCCGCCCTGTGGGAGCTGTGGGGGCCGCCGCTCGACCCGCCGAACGCCGGCGGGCTGCCGAGGCAGGCGGCCGTCGAGATCGCCGCGTGCTACTGGCACCAGGACCCGCACCTCGCGGCGGCCCTGATGTGGGAGGCGTACGCGGCGATGCTCCCGATGGAGCCCGCCGTCCGGTCGGTGTCGACCGGCGCGCAGTCGGTCACCTACGACACCGGGTGGACGGGCAGGGCCCTGGCGAAGGCGGCGTGGCACCGCTCGATGGCGGGCAACCTCGCCACCGTCGAGGTGGAGCTGGCCCCGCCGATGGGCCTGCACGACGGCGGCCTGGAGTGGCCGTGGCCCGACTGGATCGAGGCCGAGCCGCTGTGAGCGTCCTGCTCGCCGTCGACACGGTGGCCCTGTACCGCCCGGGGCCCCCGGACGCGCACGGGTGGGTCACCCAGGGCGCGGGGCGCCCGTACTGGACCGGGCAGGGCAGCCTGCAGCTCGGCCCCGGCCCGTCCGACCCACGGGCCGCCGACGGCGGCGGCCACGGCCCGTTCGGCCCCGGCGCGTCGCGGACCGGGAACCTGTACCTGCCGCCGTCGGTGCCGCCCGCCGAGGGCGACCTCGCGCTGATCCGGGGCACCCTGTGGGCGCTGTCGCAGGTGCGGTTCGTGCCCGACCCCGCCGGCACCGGGGACCTCGACTGCTACGTCGCCACCGCCGCCACCGCCCCGGGAGGCGACGGTGGCTGACGCGGTCTTCACCGTCGAGCCCGGCGGGCGCCGCCGGTCGCGCGAGTACCTGTCGAACGACGTGCGGGCGGTCGCCGAGCGGCTCAAGCGCGAGCTGGAGCAGGCGACCCCGGCCGATACCGGGGCGATGCGCGGCGGCTGGTTCCTCGCCGGCGGCCGCGACCCCGGCACCTGGCTGATCTACAACCTGTGGCCCCAGTACATGTACGTCGAGTTCGGCACCAGCCGGATGCCCGCCCGGCCGTTCGTCGGCCCCGTCCTGGCGAGGTGGCGCCGGTGACCGCCGTGACCGACCCGGCGCTGTCCTATGCGCAGCCCGACGTCGAGGCCGTCGTGCTGGACGCCGTCCGCGCCCTGGGCGGGATGCAGGTGTGGTCATTCGCGTCGGGGAACCTGCAGCCGCCCGGGTGGCTGTTCGAGACGTCGGTGCAGGTCGACACCTACGCCGCGACGAAAGAGAAGACCTGGGCTCGCGCCGACGCGATGCGCCGGGTCGTTTGCGCGCTCCCGTGGACCCAGTCCGCGCGGAGCGTCATCGCCGCCGTGGCCGTCACCGACGGCCCGTTCTGGTTCCCCGAACCAGAGGGCCGGCCACGGTACGTTACGCGGTTCGCGATCCGGTCCAGGCCGCCGCGCCCGCTTTAGCGAAAGGAACAACCGTCATGCCTCCAGCACCACCGGTCACGCTGGACCCGACCGAGGTCCAGATCGGCACCAGCAACGGCCCCGGCATCTACATCGCCCCCGAGGGCACCGCGCCCCCGGCGGAGGGCGCCGACTGGGCGTCCCCCTGGGTCAGCCTGGGCTACCTGTCCGAGGACGGCCCGACGATCAGCCCGTCCGTGGACAGCGAGGACATCACCCCGTGGCAGTCCCGCACCCCGATCCGGTCGGTGGTCACCGGCCGGTCCGTGACGATCCAGTTCGTGATGTGGCAGCTCAACGAGCGGACCCTGGCGCTGTACTTCGACAGCGACGTCCCGGACGCCGTCGGCGGCAGCGTGGACTTCGACATCCGCTCGGACGCGCCGCAGCACATCTACGCCATCGGGATCGACAGCCGCGACGGCGACCGCGTGGTGCGGGTGTCGTTCCGCCGCGCGTCCCTGACCGACGCCGGCGACATGCAGCTCCAGAAGGGCGCCGCGGTGCCGCTCGACGTCACCCTGTCGGCGCTGGACGACGCCGGGTCCCTCGGCCACGTCAACCTCGGCCAGTTCGCGGTGCCCGAGGAGGCCGGCGCCAGCATCACCCCGGCCGCGCAGGCCGCGCCCGCCGGCGGGTCCGGCCCGCGCCAGCACGGCGCCGGGCACGGCGACCCGCACAGCGGCGGTGAGTGATGCCCCCCGGCAAGGCAGCCGGGAATGGCTCCGCCGCCGCCGTGACCGGCAGCGAAGTCTTCGACCTGACCGCCGCCGCGTCGGCGGCGCTCGGGGAGATCACCCCTTTCCCGTTCACTTACAAGGGCGGCTCGTACGAGATCCCGCCGCAGACCGCGTGGCCGCTGTCGGCGATGGCGAAGCTCGCCGCCGGCGACATCGAGACCGCCATGTCGGAGCTGATCGGCCCGGCGAACTACCTGCGGCTCGTCGACGCCGGCCTGACCGTCGGGGAGATGAACGTGCTGATGAACGAGGCGGCCAAGCACGGCGGGCTGGCCGGCCTCCCAAACTCGTCGACGCCTGCGCCGCCCGGTTCCAGCCGGACGTAGAGGCGGCGGTGCTCGGCGCGTACGGGGTCGACGTCCTCGACCCCCGGGTGACGTGCCGCCGCGTGACGGTGCTGCTGGAACGGCTGCCGCCGCACGCGCGGCGGCCGGGCGAGCCCTGGTCGATCGAGTCCGAGCTGCTCGCCGGCGTGATCGACCACCTCGCCATGCTGACGTGGGTGACGCTCAAGGCCAACGGGGCGAAGAACGCGCCGAAGCCCAAGCCGATCCCGCGCCCCGCCCCCGCCGGGCACACCGTCCGGCCCTCGCCATCGGGGCCGGGCCGCGCGCCGTCCCGCTCACCAGCGGCGCCGTCCGGCGGGGAACGGGGAGTCAAGGCCGGGAACTGGGCCGAGGCCGCGAAGATGCTCGCCAGCCTGAAGGGCTTCTCCGGTGGCCGGTTACAGCTACGGCGGCCTGGAGGTCCGCGTCACCGCCGACACCTCGGCGATGCGCGCGGCGATCGCCCGCGACGCCACCGCGTCGGGCACCCAGGCCGCCAAGGGCATCAGCGGGGCGATGAACGCCGGCCTCAAGGCGCTGGGCGGGGTCGGGAAGGCCGTCGGGACCGCGACCGCGACCGGGCTGGCGGTCGCGACCGGGGCGGCGGCCGGGTTCGCGGTCCAGTCGGTGAAGACCGCCGCCCGCGTCGGGTCGATGGACGCCGCGCTGCACGCCATGGCGAAGGCCGCCGGGCTGTCCGCGAAGGAAGTCGACTCCACCGTCGAGGGCGTCCGCAAGCAGGGCATCGAGTACGGCGTCGCGCAGAACGTCGTCGCCGGGTTCATGAAGACCCAGCTCGACCTCAAGGACGCCACCGGCCTCGCGACCGTCGCGCAGGACCTCGCCGTCGTGTCCAACCGGAACTCGTCCGACGTCCTCGACGACCTCATGCACGGCATCCAGACCCAGAACAGCCTCGTCCTGCGCAACGCCGGGGTGACCGTCAACGCCGGGCAGGCGATGGACGACTACGCCAAGAGCCTCGGCAAGAGCCGCAACGAGCTGACCCCCGCCGAGCGCGCCCAGGCCGTCCTCAACGCCGTGATGCGCGAGGGCGAGAAGGTCTCCGGCGCGTACGCGTCCGCGATGGAGGAGCCCGGCAAGGTCCTGTCGTCGTTTCCCCGGCTGCTGGAGTGGGCGCAGGTCGCGATCGGCCGGATGCTCCTCAAGGGGTTCGGGCCGCTGATCCTGAAGTCCTACGACCTGGCCAAGGCCCTCGTGATGGCGATGGAGCCCGGCGGGAAGCTCGCCCCCGTGCTGGAGGCCATCGGCCGCGTCGCGCAGAAGCTCGTGGACCCCATCACCCGGCTCATCGAGAAGTTCACCAAGTGGTTCGAGGGACTGCGCCCCGAGCAGATGCAGCGGATGGCCGACGCCGTGGAGCGGTTCGGCCCCCTCGCCGTGATCGCCGCCGGGGCGCTGACCGCGATGGTCGCCCCGTCGATCCTGTCCGGCGTCCCCGGCCTCGGCCCCCTGCTCGGCAACCTCGGCGCCCCCCTGCAGGCCATCGTCGTCGGCGCCCAGGGCGTCGTGAAGGCCCTCGGCGGCAGCACCGGCCTGATGGGCGTCCTCAAGGCGCTGGTGTCGCCCATCGGGCTCGTCGTCGCCGCGTTCGCGCTGCTGATGGTCGTGTCGCCCGAGTTCCGCGGCGCCATGATCGACCTCGGCAAGGCGATCCTCGACGTCCTCGTCGAGGCGTTCAGGCAGATCTGGGAGGCCGTCAAGCCGCTGATCCCGCCGCTGATGGACCTCGCCCGCGCCATCGGCGGGCTGCTCGCCGAGGCGATCCTCGCGATCCTGCCGCTGGTCACCGCGCTGCTGCCCGTCATGACGTCCCTGCTCGTCGCCGTCCTGACCCCGCTCGTGCCCGTCATCGGCGCCGTCGCGCAGGCCCTCGGGCTGATCCTCGGCTGGCTGCAGCCCATCATGCCGCTGATCATGGGCGCCGTCGTCGCGTGGGCCGCGTACGCCGCCGTGCAGTCCCTCGTCGCGGCCACCGCCCTGTGGAACGTCCTCGAAATGACGATCATGTCGATCGCCCGCGCCATCGCCGCGACCGAGGGGCTGACCATCGCCCAGACCATCGGCAAGCTCGCCACGATGGCGTGGTCGGGCGCGATGGCGCTGCTCGAAGGCGCGATGTGGGCGATGGGCGGGCCGATCGGGCTGATCGTCGTCGCGATCGGGATCCTCGCCGGGGCGCTCGTGCTGTGCTACCAGAAGTTCGAGCCGTTCCGCAACGTCGTGGACACGGTGTTCGGGGCGATCGCCCGCGCGTGCGAGGTCGTCATCGGCTGGGTCGTGCAGCTGTGGCACTGGATCACCGGCAACAGCCCCGGGCTCATCCCCGCGCTGCAGGCGCTGTGGGACGCGTGCCAGCCCGTCGTGAACGTCCTCGGGGTGATCCTCGCCGGGGCGCTCGCGGTCGCCCGCGCCGCGGTCGAGGCCGTCGTGACCGTATGGGACTGGCTGACCGCCGCCGTCGGCGCCGCCGTCGGCGCGCTGGTGTCGGCCGCGTCCGCGATCGGCGCCGGGTTCGCGTGGGTCGCCGGCGTCGTCGGCGGGGTCGGCCAGGCGTTCGCGAACCTCATGGGGTGGATCGCCGCGCAGTTCGCCCCGTGGTGGGCGCAGAACGGCGAGCAGGTCAAAGCCGTGTGGTCGGCCGTCGGCACCGTGGTTTCGTTCGTGTGGGAGCTGATCAAGGCCGCGTTCCAGATCGGGATGCAGGTTATCCAGGCCGTGTTCAGCGCCGGGTGGAACACCCTGGTTTCGATCGTGTCGGTGGTGATCTACGCCATCGCCGCCGTGATCGAAACCGGGATCGCCGTCATCACCGCGATCTGGCGGATCGGGTGGGCCGTCATCGGCGCCGTGCTGTCGGTGGTGTGGGGCCCGGCCGTCGCCCTGGTCCGGCTGTCGCTGGCGATGATCGGCGCCGCGTTCGAGGTCGCGTCGGCGGTCGTCACCGGGATCTGGCGCGTGCTGTGGGCCGGGCTGTCCGCGTGGGTCACCATCGCGTTCGCCGCGATCCGCGCCACGCTGTCGATCGCGTTCGACGTCATCGTCGGCGTCTTCACGATCTTCCTCAACCTGATCACCGGGAACTGGCGCGGCGCCTGGGACGCGCTGAAGGCCCTCGTCGTGCAGGTCTGGAACCAGATCGCCGGGTTCCTCGGCACCGCCCTCGGGGCGCTCGGGCGGCTGTTCGCCGCCGCCTGGGGCGCCCTGGCGGGCATCGTCGGCGCGGCGCTGTCCGCCGTGGGCCGCGTCGTGGCCGCCGGGTGGAACGCCGTGCTGTCGCTGACCGGCGGCATCCTGTCCGGGCTGCGGGCGGTGGTCGGCGCGGCGTTCGGGGCCATCGCCGGGGCCGTGTCCGGGGCGCTGAACGCCGTGCGGGCCGTCGTCGGCGCGGTGTGGGGCTGGGCCGTCGCGTTCACCCGCCAGGCGATGAGCGCGGTCGCCGGGGCCGTCGCCGCCGGGTGGAACGCGGTGCGGGCCGCGATCGGCGCGGTGCTCGGGTGGGTGCGCGGCGCGGTCAGCGGCACGTGGGGCTGGGCCGCCGCGTTCACCCGCCAGGCGTTCGCCGCC
>Ga0123355_10004568_pt1 | contig 20127 bp, 7 predicted proteins | sample TergutEmb28metaG_3_FD_89872 | JGI IMG/M metagenome (GOLD analysis project Ga0123355, IMG submission 89872) | Embiratermes neotenicus P1 segment gut microbial communities from Petit-Saut dam, French Guiana - Emb289 P1 | ecosystem: Host-associated > Arthropoda: Insects > Digestive system > Gut ...
AAACAACCGACAAGATATTGGGTTGGATAAAAAAAAAAAATTTTTTTTTTTAAAAAGGGGGGAGAAGGTAGGGGGGGGGGGGGGGGGGGGGGGGTTAGTTTCATATCTCCACTCATTCTTATCCTCGGCATAGGAGGAAGCTGTGTAGTCAGTTTCAATCCCCAGCTACTGTACTGCAGAGTGGGATATTCCAAACACATTTAATGGGACTCTGTTTCGGCCCCAGAGCCGGTTTGGACATTTAGGAAGTCTGTCCATTTCCCTGCCGAGAATTTAATCTCTGGTCGCTCAGCCCGTAGCTTAGTTCCTACACCTACTGCGCTATCCTGGATCTGTGTTGCAAACGGCGAAGTTTGTATTCAAGTGTTCAATTTCAACGGAATGGCAGAGTGCGAGGAATTTATCTCTTCTGTGATGTCATGCACTTGATACACTATCGTTAAATAACCTGCTGGCGTCCAATCCATTTCTCGTACACTTCCCCGCCCGTTTTCTTCTGTTGTGATTCAAGGCACAGTTTTGACATCCGTGCTTAGCAACCCGAGAGGTGTTGGGGGTGTCATGTCAGCCGACGCGACATGGCTTGCGACATCCAGTAGATTGCGTGGTCACTGGCAATCAAGTGCCAACAAGGCTTCCCTCCCTCCCCACCCAAATGCCCGCCCCTCCTGCTCATACTCCGTTCCACCACACATTGTCTTTAGAACTGCCATATCGACCAGTTCGCGAACCACCTGCAACTGACGACTTTTCAAATTTCAAATGTGCTTCTACATGTACAGTCTTATGCAAGAAGTGATAGAATGTCTGTGCGAATTGTTCGCACTTCTGTTCGGCCTCAAGCAAAATACAAATTATTTATGTTACGCCGCTTCCTAGAGTGTTCGGCTAACATTCATAATTCCGTAAGTTTACCTTCAGAGGAGACAACGGTTCGATCAGAAGGAGAGTGCCGAATTGCACTTTAAAATTGCAAATTGTCGAGGAAATAATATATCCATTTGGCGTTAAGCTTTGGATTTACGGTCCCTCAACTGAAAGTGTTTCTTATAAACTTCCCAAGACTGCCATGGAACTGATCAAAACCTTGCAACAATTTAAGAAACCCGAAAACAATTAGACTAAATTAAAATTAGCCTGAAAGTAAAATATTTTCAATCTGAACTGAGTAGAAAATTGGAATGTACGGCCTGTCTGTTTTCAAGATATTTCTTGAGCAATTTGTTACACCTGTAAGGCGATGTGAATGCGCTACAAGCCCCAAGGTCGCGGATTCGATTCCCGATATGGTCTTAGGGATTTTTCTTTCGCTTAAAACTTCCGGCTGCACTATGGATTGTGGGGTGAATCAATCTACAACAGACATGCATTACTTCCTGCGAGGTGAAGACGGCCGGTGCGTAGGGCTGACAACCCTACCACCTCCATGTGCCGAATACTTAGAAATTCTGGGAACCTCAACCTCCTGGAACCCTAAGGGCTTGTCCAGACCTGTAATGGGATAAAAAATTTTATGTGGAGGTGCACTTTTTCGTTATGTTAGCCTTACACTTCGATAAATATGTATATGGATAGTTTCGACGATGCTAGTTTTGGTGTAAATGGCTGCTAAAATGTGTGCAACGTCTGTATCTTATAGTACTTCACAATATATTGTGGATAATTACAATGACCATTTAGCTTAAACCAGCGAATGTTCTGCGAGATTTTGAGTTTCTCATGGTGGTGTTGTTGAAATGTCTTATGTTTTAAAATACTAAGTCCTGTCGAATGATAAATATATGATGCCTTTTCGGAAGATTTTAATGTCTTTAACTTGAGGGTCAACTGCTTGACCCGAATTTTGAGGGCAACATGACCCTTCGCAACTTTATTAAATAACTTTACAACACTGGATATGGCATAAAATCACAGGAGCTTTAAACAATCTATACAATTTTTTATGTTTTGTTAACTGTGCATTTTCAGTATATTTATCTCAATAATTAACCAACCTGATGCACAAAATTTGTTTTAAATTAAGTTTATTTCATGCCTCTACATGTTTCGTGCACATGTGCTCGTCATCAGGAGGTCAAAATTGTACGATACAGCCTCTGGTATCATCACACCTATAGGTGGCCGTCTCATGCACAGGTTGAGAGAGGATTCCTGTGTGCACGATACGGCCATCTATAGGTGTGATGATACCAGAGTCTCTATAATACAATTTTGACCTCCTAATGATGAGCACATGGTGCTCGAAACATGTACAGGCACGAAATAAACTTATTGTAAAACAAATTTTGTACATCAAGTTGGTTAATTACTAAGATAAATATGTACAATATTTTGTATACAATTTTGAATTAAACCTGCCACAAAACAACTTTTCCCACGTGTTGTAATGCAAGCAAACCTCGCTGTTTTTGTATGTAACTGCTACGTATACTCTTCAGAACTTACTGGCCCGTGAAGTGAATCTGTGATGACAATGAAAGAGTTGAAACGAGTCTAATCATATTACTGAAAACCCTGTTCGTAAAAGTCGTCGATTCCCACGGTGAATGCGTAAGTAAAATTCCACGTAGCGTACAGCAGATATTTTACGTTTCCTAGAAAGTACTTTTCACTATTAAATTTAGGGCTGGTTGTTATAAGCCGTAGAGGTTTAGCGAAGAATCTGCGGTGGAAACTTTTCAGTTCCTAATCTTACAATTTTATTTCAGTCAGAAACACGCTAAGCATATCCAATCACTTTCTCCGCTCTTTACATCTTACCTACGTTTATCATGTCGCTTTTGTGACGACAGCGATGTATAGGGCTCATTCGAATTGCTACGTTGCATCGATAGCACATTTGATACATGTATATAGGCTAAGGGCTGTAGAATATATATAAAATTCTTCATTACTATCACAACTTACAATTTTAAAAACATTACTCTATTATTCTCCCTACATTCTATATTTTATTACTTATATTCTCATAATCAAACCAACGAGATGCACTAATTTCTCAAATTTATATTTGAAATAGGACTGTACATGTTTCGGACAGTTTCTCTTTCCATCATCAGGAGCCTAGCACTGTACACACAGCAGTAGGTATTATTATGCTGACTGCTTGCTAGCAAGCAATCAGCATAACCTGTATGACATATACCTATTGCTGTGTGTACGGTGCTAGACTCCTGATGATGGAAAGAGAAACTGTCCGAAACATGTACAGTCCTATTTCAAAAATAAATTTGAGAAATCAGTGCATCTCGTTGGTTTTGTTATGATAATATATCACGATGCACGGTCCTCTGAATGTCAAATTTATTACTTATAACTTTTAACCTTATTACCTATGTTATTTTATATTTGATATTACATTTATTTTTAATTCATAATATGTATATATATATAAATAACATGTAAACGAGATCTCATACCCTATAAAATATTGCTAATTGTATGTAACACTTTTTAGGGCTCAGCCTGAAGATGGCTCTATAAGAGGAGCCAAAACATGTTGTTGTTTTAAACGATTTAATTATGTTTTAATTGTAATTTCTTAATAAAAATTTGTGTTAGACTGTGATATTATATATATATATATATATTTGTTTATTTATTTTGTTGATCATTGAACACAGCGGGGGTCTCGCCCAATTAAAGGTCAAGGGCTGGATGACAGAGGTATCATTTCGATTACCGGCAATTACCTGTGATTTTGGCTGTAGTTGAAGCTATCTACGCGAGTCTACACTGCCTCTTCTCATTTCTCCTCGCAGGTACAGCGGCAGGGCTTAAAGCTCACAACTCGCCTCTGTCTAGCACCAAATTAAGAGTGAATGGAACTGTACCTCCGTTGCCCCAAATGTCTTCACGGCTTTCGTAGGAATACCTTTAACTCCATATGTGGCTGATACTGTGCTGCTGTTCGTATAGAGACACGTTGTGAATGTAAATACGTGTATATACAGTGGGTCTGTAAATATCACACCAGATTAACTGCGTTTCGAAACAGACTGTACTTCAAAATAGACTGTACTTGTCAACAATAAATGAATATTGACTTATGATCAACTGAATGAAATTTACTGTACCGGCAAATGTTTGAATTTGGACAAGGGACTGTTCAGAAAACTCGTTTTCATTAATTTCAAAACCACGTGTTTCGTTCAATAATTCTATACTTTGGCAGATTGAATATGCATTAGTTTAACACAGAGACTGTGTATTGAGTAAGGTTAGATTTAATGTTTGAAGGAAGCCACTCCGTTGTGTACATATAACTATTTATTATATTATGTTGTCGTTACACAACACAAAAAACAGTTTTATTATTAGAACTGGTTACATTCGTTTACAAGTTTCGGCCGTTCCCGGCCATCATCAGCCCAACAAGGAATATTGCTAATTAAGGTACATTCATTAGCTTTTTCTTCCAATTGGATCCCATTGCTTACATTAAAAACCTTTAAACTTATAAGTCTTGAATTTAAAATAAACACAGGCCTTATAAGCTTAAAGGTTTTTAATGTAAGCAATGGGATTCCATTGGAAAAAAGTTAATAATTGTAACTTAATTAACACTATTCCTTGTTAGCCTGATGATGGCCGGGAACGACCGAAACATGTAACCGAATGTAAACAATTCTAATAATAATTCTCTATTATATGTTGTGTAACGACGACATAATATAATAAATAAATTTAATGTGTTCTTCTCTAAGATTACTAAAAATGCAGTTTGCAATTATGTAAATGCAGCCGTTATGCTGAATAAATGAAGGTCCATAGCTGTGATTAGGATGTGTTGGTGGATCTTAAAGCCGATTAATATGTTAGCGTTCATTTTACTTTCAAGCTGGAAATATTGTGTCATTTTGTGTGAGGCGTTGAGGAATGTTAGAGAGACGGTCGCTGGATTCAGATAGGGCATATGCGTGGTATTGTGACAGGAATGGCGTGGTGAACGGGGCAACGCACTTAATCTGTACAAGTTGCCCAATACGTTTATTAACAACTGAACCATGAACACCGAACTGAATGCAGAAGACCACATCAAAATTTGCCTGTGTTTTATAGACGCGTTCCTATAATTACGAAAAGCATTAGCTTCGTCATGTCTGTCTGTCCGTCTGTCTCTCCGTCCGCCCGTCTATGTGTCCATCTGAATGGAAAAAAATCGGTTCCCACAGGAGGGAATTTTATGAGATTTTTTATTTTGGGGTTTTTCGAAAATATGTTGAGGAAATTCAATTTTTTTAAACCTATAAGAATAACGGGTACTTCACATGGAAGACCTATGTACATTTATGATAATATCTTGCTGAATTATTCTTCGAATGAAAAAAAATCAGACAAAATTCGTAGATTAGATCAAAACATACGTTTTATGTTCAACAACTTTTGTCCGGAAAGTGTGCCGCTAAGTGATATTGTGGAAAAAGTCCGTACAGCCAGACACGCCACAGATTACAATAGGGCGCATGCGCGTTGCGTGCTGGATACCTAAGGCTAGAGACACACAGACTCAGAATGTGTAATATTTATTGTTTTCCCACTGCAACAATGGTTAAGCGAATGCGCCTCAGTGTTACGTTTATATGTTGTTATGAAGTGTGAAATATGTTACTTGAACAGAGAATTTCGTGGTTTATGCAAGTCTCCTATTATTCTTATTCTTATTATTATTATTATCATCATCATCGAAATCATGCACTTTCCTTACTTCGCAGCAGTTTACCTACTTTCAAAAGAGTGCTAATATCAGTGACCAAACGTTTCTTATTTACTTTTCTGCCAAAAACGTGCTCTACTTATTATTATTTTTATCACATTTATGCACAATATTTATGTTATTTACCCGAAACAAATATTGTTTCTTGGGTATATAACGTCGTAGCTATTTTGTGGTTACAGTATTTGGTACCTGTAATAATAATAATAATAATAATAATAATAATAATAATAATGTGTATTATTATTATTATTATTGTTGTTGTAATGTTTTTATATTAGTGCTGATTTTGTACCTGGCGAGTAGGTTGTTGAATCAACGCGTAAATAATATATTATTCATTACAATTATTGCTACTGATACTGCCGCTACCACCACCACCGTCAACACCACAGATACCAATACCAGCAACGCCACCACCAGTACTAGAATTGGTAGGGGTAATGGTGTTCGAAGTATTAATACACTACTACTCTACTACTACTACTACAAATACAACTACTGGTAGCAGTAGTAGTAGAAGGAGGAGTTCTACTAATGTAGTATTGACAAGGTGAAAGGGAAAATTTGGAGAGGACTTATTATCGGGACGAAAATATTGGCTTCGTTACTTTATAAAGGGTGAGAAGCGCAGACATTTTGTAGCTATGGAGATATGATCATATTGTATGAATAGGAGTAGGAAGTATTGTATGTGAATGTAGCGCAGTTGTCAATACGGAGGACACACAAGGAATGTCAAAGGTAAACAATTATGCAAGGGTATTACCGTCTTAACACAACCATATTGTCAGATATATAAATATATCAACTACATGTTTCGGCCCTTATGGCCATAAGAGCCGAAACATGTAGTTTAGATATTTATGTGTATCTGACTGTATATTTGTGTTAAGACGGTAATACCCTTGCATAATTGTTTACCTTTGGTTAATCAACCCAACGAGGATGACTCACTTTGAAGACACACGGAATGTGTTGTGGCAGATATCAAGTGTAGGGACATGGGGCCTGGGAGAACAGATGTCTGTGGACACTGAAGACTGCGAACCCATTATGGTGAATCAAAGAAGATCAAAATAAAGAAGAGATGATGATGATGAGGAGGAGAAGGAAGTAATCTGAGGCTCTAATGTGCCGGACATGTAGCCGGGTAAATAAGGAACCCTCACATAATGAAGACAGAGAAAGGCTTTGGAGTAGAGCACTTAGACAAGGTCGTTGTACTAAGAGTGGTCTGACGGAAGTAACCTGGTTTATGAAGATGACATGGATGTGTCTCAGAATGGGGCTTTTGTGTTAATGGTGCTGAACCTACGGTATGTTACCGGAACGTTACTAACACAGCAAAATACGTAAGAGGTAAATGTAATGCGTGTTAGGTATCGATTAGGGATAGCGTGACACGACAGTACTGAAGAGCGGGTCCAGCCAGGGGAATCTTGTTGGTTCATTTGAGCTACTGAATTATGTGCGCTGATCGCTTTCTTAGGTTAAGTTCGGTCGTTGCCTGAACTTAACCTTTTCGAACTCCTAGCAAAATAAGCAAAGTGTCCATTCTTCAGTATTTATGCTATGTCCAACAGCTTCTTTGTCAGATGAACCGGTAACACTAAAGACCGAATTTGGAAGAGCGTAGGCTTTGAACTTCTACAGGTGTGGCTTTCAGTAAAATTTTATGTTACATGAAAAGAGCTGTATGAGAAAAGTATCAGAACAACCTAAAATATTTGTACAGGCAATCTGCAGTCTCTGTCAAAAATATGTTTGCTTTACAGTACACAGCATTAGGCAAATACAATTCTTCATTAAGCCCTCAGAAATATTGCAGCACATTTTCCCATATACTCATGCTTCGCTGAGCGTTTCATGTATACATTTGATGTAGTGTGCATCGTAAAGCCACGTCTCACATAACAATTAGCCTACCTTACATTGTACTATATATCCGTCTTCATAACCCCATAAGGTTTAAATCGTTTCCGGAAATCAAAATAAATTTCTGTGCAAGCTACGGTAGCGTATGGGAGATTGGAGGTATGGCTCTACTCATTCTCAATCTGAGTGCTGAATAGACATGGCTGGTTAGTACACGCCTCAGCCGCTTTACCCTGGGGAAGTGACCCCTCGGAATCCATTGTTTAGGAAGCTCTGTGGGCTGTAATGCTGATCTAGACATTTTGGGAATAAGTCTCTTACCCAGGCCACGAATTGAACTACGATTTATCTGTCGTCCATCCTGTAACCTAACCTTGGCACAGACTGTATTGTCCTGCTCCCAGCAGATGGTATGTGCTATTCATGGAATACTGGAGCTTATTGTTCTTTCTGTGAAAAGGCTGTAAGTATGAGAGAGGGCTGTACTGTGCACATAACAGGGTTTAACCTTGCAATAATTTACACTTTTACTTGTCCGTTATCAAACTGTGAGGATTGAAATGGATAGGCTTTCACGTATATTATGCGTATATAGACCTGCTACTCCAGTTAGAAAAGAGTGAAATCAATCTTAAACACTCCAAATGTGAAAAACAAGTAACAAACGAAGCATAATTCCGATTCCACTAACCTGTTGTGACACTTGTTCCATTTACGTCGAAATCAAACTTATTGCTAAAATCTTTCTCTACGGTGTAACTTCATGCACTTTCGTGTCGGAAGAATCTAGAGGAGTAGTTTAAGTATAAGCAAGTACTTTTCCTCTGCATGTCGTCCATATCGTGAGGCCGCAGGGATATTTTACGAAATTGCCTTCACAAAAGTATAATAACTTGTAAAGTGGTTAAAATTGTACTCTGATAGGCCTACGTTGAACAAAATGTCACAGAATTTACTGAATTCAATAGAGAAGGTTAGGACCTCGTTTGGTGATTTCGTTGCTAACGGCACCTAAAAATGTTTAGAAATTAGTGACCTGTCGGATTTTCGTTAAGTAGGCTTTGTAAGTAAATACAGAAAGTTTCCTGGTTGCGTCATATCAATCGATGCGCGAAAAGCTTGATAAGTTTATTCTGTATTAGTTTGATGTATCAGACAAGTGGAAAAGTTCTGTTTTCCTTTTATGTGCATGGTAATGAGCAGAAATGGCCACACAATATTGTAAAGTTGGAAAGGAACAGGAACCAGGAAGGCCCACAAACTCTGTGGAGCATTTTACATTTCCCTCTTCCATCTCGTCATGGTTCATATTGTGATAGTATCATTCATACTAATTAGAGCATCATCCATTCAAAAGAAACAGAATGAGGGTGCTTCTAGGGTTGTTTACTATTCTACCCTCCTTTGGTCCTAAGTTGCTCAAGTGTACTTGAGGCCACTAATTGTTGGAGTGGAGTGGTGTCGCGAGGCCGAGTATCTGGGAATGGAATTGTTAAATTCCGAGTTATGTTGCTGTAAACACTAAGCGATCCTTCTTCCTTTCTCTTTTTAGCTGCTGTCTTCAAATTTGTAAATTGATGCCAGGATATAAGGCGTAATATCGACAGGAAAGGGAAATGCCTAATCACCTCGTGAGAATATGAAATCTCAAACATGAATTTTATTATCTTACAAATACTCTAAGCACGAGCAGTAACTAGGAAAGTGCAATTCTGTATTGTCGAACGAGTGACGATGCGTTTGCACTCCAGCAGAACAACGTCGTAGTTCATTGGCTGGCACAACTTATTTGCATTCTGGAAGTTTCGGGTTTAAATCGCAAACTTTTGCCTTTTGCAGAATATTCTGGTACTGTTCGTCTGTCTGTCAAGGCAAATTCCAGTATAGTGTGTCAAATTCTAAGACAAATATGACAAGTTCTGTTGCCAAATTCTAAGATACGCATGCCTCGGTAGTGTCAAATTCTAAGACACAATGATATTTAGGGTGTCATATTCTAAGATAAAAGTGACAGGAAATATTGTCAAATTCTAAGATAAAAATGACTGGATAGTCTTTCAAATTCAAAGACAAATTCCATGATATCTTATAAAATACAAAGACAAAAATGACAGAATAGTGTATCAGATTCTAAGACAAATTCCAGGGTGGTGTCTCACATTCTAAGGTACATAACAGGATATTGTCTCACATTCTAAGACATGTATCAGAATATTGTCTGAAATTCTAAGACATTTGTGGATAACGTCTAAAATTCTTACACAGTCGGTGTCCTGCTGCACCCTTCTCACTTTCTGATGCACTAATAATTGTAAGAACATTACATAGCATAAAATAAGCATTATGAAATAAACAATAAAGAAATAAATTAATCTACATGTATCGGGCGCCCATCGCGCCCATCATCAAGGATGCATAAAGCTGTACTTGCAGCCTCTGGTAGAGATCATACTATCTGGGAAGCAAGCTTTTTCAAACGTAACCAAATAAGGACATATTTGGTCACGTTTGGTCACGTATCCATCCGTGAAACGGAAGGATACGTATTATGCTATATTGTGACGTGACACTCTGCATTCTGGACGGCAGAACCAATACATTAAACATACACGCGAGAGATCTGATTCGTTCTCATGGCTCAACTTTTAACCCTGAAGATGGAAGAAATGTGTCCCTCTCATACTGTGGCAAACACCTGTCAAATAACCTGTTTCATTTCTGAGAGTGCCAAAATAAGAACCATTGTCACGGCAATCTTATCGTGCAGTTGAATTCATTTGACATCATCACACATTATTTCTCTACTTATTGTCCGCTATGATTATCGCCCAGTTTGCATCTAGATAGAAGGTTTTCCCGCCTAAGATTTTTTTTTTTTTTGCTGTCTGCAATGTGTGTTGAACTTCACTCTCCTTTATTTGGTATCTCTAATGTTCTCCTTCCTCTTTCTAGATACGTATCCATCCATTCTTCCTAGCACTTATTCTCGAAAATTAAAAGCCGACGTCGTTTTCTGAAGGGTTGCGTTTTACTTTAACCTTCTCTTTTATCTCCAAAACAGAAAAATGCCCCAAGGGAGAAAAAGATCATTCATTTACAATCAGTAAAGCAATACCTGTACAGGCCTATTTCAGGCTCTGAGGATTCCAGGAGGTTGAGGCTACCAGATTTCGAGACAGTCGGCAAATGAAGGTGGTAAGGTCTGTCCTACGCCCCGGCCTCCTTTACCCCCAGGAAATAGTCCTGACACTCATTTATGTTAGAGGTTGGGTCGACTCCAGGGCGGTAGTGCGGCAATGCAAAAATTCCAATGACACCATCGGAAATCGAACCCTCCACCTTCTGGCTCGTAGCCTTAAACAACTGCGCCACCGCTTGCCTCGTATTATGGATGACATAAACAGATTTTTGGGAAAAACGTTCATGGTCCTCCATCTGAATATACGTGTAATAACTACTTGAACCTAATGAAATATAATGAACATTGCGAATGAATGTATACGGAAGAGTCAAAATTTTAGAGCTTATAAATGTAAGAGCTGTATAATTAGTTACACATTCAGTCACTGTTGTTGCACTAACATTCAATTTGTTATCCAGTTTGCATTTCTTATTAAGCAGATTGCTTTTGGAACTGCACTACGAATCTCGCAGTAGGAGCGGAGAAGCTGGTCTGTCTTTTGTTTGTCCACGTCCTAGGAGGGAAGCGTTGTCATACCTACTTTATAGAGTTTCGCCGAGATTAGGCACAGTGCCATAGAAATGGTTTATATATACAACCAAGACTGTGTATAGACGACACAAAAGCAAGGAATTGGACACGAGCCTATTGTCCGTTATTACGCAGAGCGAAGCGCCTGCTTATGAATGGTGGCTTGTAGCTACTGTCACATCAGAGCCGTTCGTAAACTTGAAAACAATGGAGACACCATCTTACAACAGCATTAGTGTAAGTGGGACCGAATAGAGACCGCAGAGTACAGAACCTAGAGGAAGAACTAAATATGGCAAACGCCGAAAAGCATTACGAGATGTGCAGAGGTTTTTGAAAGAAAGTTCCATGGATCGACACCCCCGCATCTCCCTCGATCTGTTGCGCTTCATCCTCCTGAAGCGACTCGGAAACAGGGATCCTTGGTTCTGTCCCCGCGTTCGAGCCCTGACGCGGTAAAGCGGGTTTTTGTCGTGTTAGAGTAAGTTACAGTAGCAACAGTCTCCTGTACTGGCACAGTCTTTATTAAACACTTATAAGCAGTAAATACAATGAATAATCTTGGCTGGAAGTAAGCACAGAAGAATCGCCAATTTCTAAGTCACCCTCCTTCACGGTGATGTGGTTCGTGTCTTTGTTACCTAAACAATCCCACCCAAAATCCCAGCGTCACAGTTACATATACTGACTGTTCCTACTTATCGTGCGCCTCCTCTCTACTTTTCTCGCCTCCTTAGATGCAGCCACACATAAAAACACTTCATTTCGCTGCGTTACAAGACTAATCACTCAGTGCCAAATAATGTCTGCGTGTCCGGCCTGGGAACGCAACTTACGGCCACTGGTCTGCCATGAGCCTGCGGATGGTACGTTCCACTCTACTTGCGTACTTTCCTCAAGGCGTCTAGCTGTTTTTCTCAAGAATTTTGGTATTATTCTGCAATGTTGTGGGCGTTTTCCTTTACTTTCTACAAATTGCAAAGTCCTGGAAGATAATACATAAGTAGGCAAGTAGTAGGAAACCTAGAACTTCCTTGTCACCGCTGTCCGTGGGAGATCATCCTGTAGTATCAGGATATACATAACACCTTCTGATGTGCTCAGCAACATTCGTTGTGATGTCGAAGAGTTTCCTTTGGGTAGGAGTACAAGTAGTGTCTATAGGAATCACTTTGCTCAGAGATACACGGCGCGAATTCATTTCAGAATCTTACCTGTTTTAGTTTCCAAATGTTACGTGCTATTATGTTAAAAATTGATGGTGCTAAGACAGGGGTTTTCCATTGACATAATCCTTCCGGCCGTGCTGTGGTCCAGGGGTCGACGTGGTCTCTAACACAAATGAGAAAAAGGGTTATCTCTTGGGGTGTAAAGGAGGCCGGTGTGTAGAACTGACAATATTGCCACTTTCATATGCCAGTTGTCTAGAAATTCTGGAAGCCTCAACTTTTCGGAGCCTTAAAGATCTGCCCAAGCCTGTAATGGAATAAATTTACCTTCATTAAGAGAACACGAAAATAGTAGCAAAGTAAATACCTAACCAAGAAAGTAAATACAGGGTCATCGAAAAAGATGGACGGGATTTGAAACCGCTATAACTTAAAAAGTACTATACGAACAATAAACTGTAAGTAGGGTTATTTTTATGCAAGACGGAGCTCCTCCTCATTTCAGTTGCTTTGTGACTGACGTTTTAAATGAGAGATTCCTTGATGCCTGGATTGGAAGAGGTGGACCAATACCCTGGTCACCTCGAAGCCCAGATCTCTCTCCACTTGATTTTTTCCTGTGGGGGTACATTAAGAACATTGTGTATGCTGAGAAAATAAGGAATATCCAGCACCTGCAAGAAAGGCTCACGTCAGCCATTGAAACTGTAACACGAGACATGATTCAGAAAACGTGGCAGAAGATAGAATTTCGTTTGGACGTCTCCAGAGCTACAAACGGTGCACTTATTGAAATGTACTAAGGTAAATCCAAAACTTTAAACTTTTCTGAACATTTTAAGATGCTAAGCGTGTAAATCCGTCTAGTACTTTTTAAGTTATAGCGGTTTCAAATCCCGTCAATCTTTTTCGATGACCCTGTATAGTTTTCCAGAAGGGAGATTTTTCGAAGCGCGTATCTTGTATAGCTTCGAACTGCATGGAATGCGAAACATGAACATCCAGACGCAAAGGTTGAGCTGTGACGAGACCTCGATCAGCTGATTAAGGTGACAAAAAAGATTTTCTCAAGATTGCCGATTGTCCAACCGAGATTATGGGGTACCTTCCGAATAAATGTGTTCTCAGTCAATGCTGCACTTTTTTCATCAGACAAAAAAAGGTGGAAATGTTAGGAAGTATTAAATAAAATGAGGGATGATTGAATAAACGCTTTGAGCCATTATTCTTAACACTAAACTTATGTTAGACTGTAAACCTTTCAAAGCATTGAAAAGTACTAAGTGTGTCATTATCTAGTTCCTAAACAGATCGACTCGTATTCTGTTTCAAATTCATCTGTCCATCTTTCACTTGATCTACCAACACTTTTCTACCCCGTGATTTGCATTTATCAATTTGTGAGCATTCCGTCTTCAGACATTATAACTCCACGCAAAGGGCAGCTATTATTATTATATCATTTTTTCATGAACTGTTTAATTATATTTAACTTAACTTCGATTTGTTTATTTCTCAATTTTTCCCTTCAATGCTATTCTCAGCTGTTCTCAAAATCTTCAGTTTTACTGTCTGCAGTTTAAATTTTTGCTTAACCACCTTTCATTTTCATAGCCAGGCTTAAGTTTTTATAAACTTAAGCTGTGTTCGTCATGTGTGTATTACTGTTAAACTAGCTCTGGAAGTTCTTTGATTTATCCTCCCCTGTGTTCCCTGAAACTACGTTGTCTGTTTATAATCCAAAATTATAAGATGCAACTGTTTTTTCGGACCGTGAAAGTCACAAGTCAATGCGATGTGAACGGTTAGCCCCTAATCAGTAACCACAAGTTTAGGGGGTTTCGCTGTGGTTTGCTAGCAGGGGGGCCGCACTAAGTACAACGGCACTGCTTTGTATCCATTTCATGGAAGCACGTCAGTTGAAGTCCTGTGATCAGAAACTCCTGCAACCCCCACAAAAGTTCTCAAACAGTAATAGAGGTTTTGGCAGGACTGCTATGAATCACCCTCAGAGTAACTCCATGAAATCCTCAGACTAGAAGTTCGTATCGATTACAGAAATGACAATAGAATTTTATGGAAGTTTGGTCACAACTGTTGCGCATTAATCTGTGGTTCGAAATGCACAGACAACGAACTACACGCCTAGTAGAGATTAAACCATTTCCCTTCTCTACCCGTTGTTAATTGGGTCAGCCAAGAACGATCAGTTCCAAAACGTTTGTTAGTCAAACAAGCCACACACCAGTTAAGCACAGCATTGTGGTCCCTCTGCGCTGGTGAACTATGTCTGAATTATATTCAATGGCAGGAAATTTCGGTATCTCCGCACGTACATATAAGGTTCAGAGGGACATTCCTCCGAAATTGTATGCTTATCTATTAGCTACTTAAGCTTCTTCAACTAACTCAGTAAGCTGTTCTGGAGAAGCTAGCAGTTGCTTTGTTGGCTGGCGAATTCTCCAGAGGGTCATTAATGTGATAAAACGAGGCGCTGGATCCTACAACTCCATACGTACTTCTTTCAGATTCCTCAACCTGTCCTTCACCCACGCTTATTCTTTGATATTGTATCTTTTTCACATTACGGATTAGGCCAATGTTCAGGTTCGCCTGCAGAATGTCTATCGATTTCTCTGTCCCAAACAGCTTTTCTCTCAAACACATTTGATTTACATATGCATATATATAAGTTTTTTCTCTCATTTCACTACTGTTATTTTTCCAAATATTCAGCCGTAAATTTTACTTTTTAACTTCGTATATTTGCAGCCCGATGATTGCTACATTATTAGCCGAAACATGCAGTTTTTATACCTATAAAGAACATTGGCTGTTGTTGGACGGATCTATGTTGCTTTTTATCCTGGTGTCTGAAACAAAACGGGGATGAAGAACCTTAAGTTCGGTCGTTAGAATTTCCTCCCTTTCTCCAATAATTTGTTCAGCGATTCTTCTTTTTTCTATAGATTCTAACCAAGGCTGTGTTTTACTGATATTATTATCTCATCTGGTTGTAATGAGTGTCTTAGCTTCTAATGATTCCTTATTTTGTGTTGTTATATTTTTCCTTCCATCATCCAGTTTGGCGTATTGTTTCTTCTATTCAGTCATGATTCCTGCATTGAAAATGTTATTCATTTTTTAAATTTTCATTTATGTTGCGTTCGCAGAGAAAAAGTCCAAACTTGCATTTCGCTATGCCCCTCTCTCCGCCTCTCTGACCGCATGTAACAACTTTAGAACCTTCGAGTGAACATCCACGAAATATTATGCCGTAAGAGTTTTGACAGATTTTGTGGGAAAAGTTACACTTTAATTTAAAATTTGCTGGAAAGTAACGTACTCTTTACCTGAAAACCGACTGGCCTGTCTGCAACTACGGATATCTGGAATGTAACTTACTCAGTTTTTATTGATGTTATGAAAGCGATGAACACAAATTATTGCGTAAAGAAAGAAAATGTTGCAGTCCGCTTTATGCTGTTGTTTTTTTTATGGGAATTTAAAATACACACAACTTTTGGTTCTATTTATTAATTTAATCAAGGAACTAACTAAACTCTATTAATTTGCTAAACCTGAATCCCTTTTTATTGCGCGTTCAACGCCGCCATATCCATCGTCCGTCTGCATGGAACAACTCAGCTCTCACTGAAAGGATTGTCATTAAATTGGATATTTGAATATTTTTTTGAAAATACGAGTATGTCGAAAAACTTGAAGGTTCGTTAAAATCTGACAAGAATAACGGGTACTTTACATGAATACCAATATACATTTTTGATCCTATCTGTCTCAGATTTTCTTAGAAAGAGAAATGTTTGAAACAAAGTTATGGGGAATATCAAACCCCCATTTCTAATTCAATAATTTTTTTATATAAAAATCGTACCGTTTTTGCGATAGTGTGGGAAAATATTGCAGATCTTGGCAGGCCACAGATCACAATGTGGCACGTGAGCATTGTGTCCTGGATACCTTAATCTACAAACACAAACTCAGAATATTTAATACTTGATTCTTTTCCCCTAAAACAATGGTAGCAAGAAATTTCCTTAATATTAGGTTATAAATATGGAGTGTGTATTATTGAAAACTGTTTCGTACTTTTCTGTTTTCGTAAGTGGCTACGTGAACATTCCTTCCCAAATTTTTAACATTTTCCCTTTTTTATTGTAATTTTTCTAACTCAAAGCCTCAAATGTCACCTGTACGGTATTATCCTCGATATTTGTTCCCTGTATTCTGTCATGTGTTTTATTTTGTATAGAAGACCGTCGAAAAGAAACTTTTTACGTTCAAAATTAATGAAGTCGTGGAATATGAAACACGACATGGTGCACTCCTCTCACATCCGTAAGGCATCTTGATATGAGAACCGTGTGACAAGCTACGGACGGCCAAACGGTACTAAATTAGCACGAAAGGCCAGTCCGAAGTGACTCTTGCAACAGGAGCATAAAGTCTCGCTCACAGGTGGCGTATATCACGGCTTATCTTTGCACTGATAATGTTTTCAAACACACTCAGACGCAAAGCCCAATACAGGAATATTTCGACTTCTTGGGGGCTTGATCCATCGAGAAGACCAAACATTTAGAGCATGTCGAACCTCAATAATACAATGATATGGCTTCCGTCCTGTTGGAGAAATAATGAAAACTTGTTTTTGCTGTCAGTCTCTTTAATATATGTGGAAGAAAGCAGTTCTAAAACGACGAGATTAATTATTCCTTACAGGGGTTTACCGTAAACATAAAACACGATCATAGGATCTGCAGAACTCCGTACCGCATTATCTTACAGAAGACCACAATATTTCATGTTTCAGGCACTTATATCTACAAGGCAATGTCTTGTCAACTGTCGTGCCCTCAATACTTCAATCTTGCGAAGACTCTTGTGAACATTAATTTCAAATGGACCTTCGTGTTACAAAATTACTTATTTTAACCCTTTAAAGACGAATGTCAGACCGCTTTATTTAAAGACCCAGTCCGTACCGCGCTGTAAACACTTTTCATCTCGGTTATAAAAACCGATCATTTTATGCTGTAAGTGGCACAAGTCGCTGTTTCTTCTCAGCTAAATACACGACACATAAATACAGTGTGGGCAGAGCGTAAAATTGTTGAATGTTAAACTGTTGGTGCATCACGTAACCAATAGGCTTTAAAGGGTTAAACTGATGCTTACATTTTCTAACGTAATATTTGTACATTCAACCCTCCTAGGAGTTTCGATGTGTCAGTTAAATTCCGTAATCTTATAGTCTTAGCCGAATTTACCACACCAGTTTGCAAACTGGAGCTATTGATAAATTTCTTTGGACTCTTTACGAATCGTACCACAACTGTCCACCTTAGAAACGGATACTGTTAATGGTAACTTAGTTTTAGTATGCTTCCTTTGCATCAGTTGTAGTAAATCAGCGAATCTCTTTAATTTAAAGTAATCTTCGTTACGTATGCCTAAAATTGCTGCGGATTTTTATGACGGAATTAAAACTCGAAAAATTGTAGGACATATTTTGCCTTCTTCTGAAAGAGTTTTTTCCTACTGGCTACACACAACTGTATTGCCACTGACACATGCGAACAAGCAGGCATATCTGTAGCAGTCAAGAAACGAGGACTTAGTGTATTGGTGAATATCTCTTAACAAACCCCATGATTACATGTCCCGAGACAAAATAATTTTTCAACTTTAAATAGAGGGAGTTTTTGTATTTTGTTGATGAGAATACAAAATTAACGTTTCGGTTGCGCTAAATAGAATATTTTAACACTGCGACACGACATTTTTCGTATATTGCATAACAAACTACACGGTGTCGTAACACAGAGAACATAAGCGCTGATGTTTTTTTCCGTGAAAATTTCAAGTAACCAGAGGAGAAATTTGGCTATATGCATATTGCTGTAATAGTCTGTCATGCCGATGCACCTATGTTTTGTGTTGCCATGACCTTGAGATCAAGATTCGTGATTGGCTCTTGATAGTTCTCAGTTGGATGCTGTCGTTATATTTCGCATTTACAATACAATATTATGATTGTTGTAAGTGGAAGCACATATGGCTTTCTGGCTTAGACTAAACCTTACGGATGACGAATGAAGGGTAATGACAACTCATAGGGAAGGAATTCGCTACCAGAGGTGCTTCGCAGTCCTGCAGGTGGCAAAGCCCATACCGCTGTAACACCACTGTACTGGACAATGCTTGATCTCACACAAAAGGCGACAATTTGTGCTTGTCGAAACATAGCTATTGAGTGTTCTAATTAAATTTCTCACTATGATATTCCATATTACACAGCTTTGATTCTTTATCTGTCGACACAAATTTGTCCCTTTTCATTTAACCGTCACGTATCAAATGTATCTAATTTAGGGCTCTCTCAACCTGTGCACGAGACGGCCACCTATAGGTGTGATGATACCAGAGGCTGTGTAATGCAATTTTGACTTCCTGATGATGAACACATGTGCTCGAAACATGTAGAGACATGAAATAAACTTATTGTAAAACAAAAATTTTGTGCATGAATTTGATTAATTACTGAGATAAATATAATGGGACGCACGGTCAGCAAAATGTCAAAATTAATTTTATTGTTTTGATGTTGTCATATGTTTACCGAAACACTATTAAAGCAGGTAACCTAAAAATATCTTAATATTACTCCAGTAATATCACTTACCGCTCTGTCATTTGTAGATACAAAATGTTTTAGGCCGCCGTTCCTTTGTAAAAGAAAAGGAGTTCTAAAACGCAAACGGATTATAATAACACGCACTTTATCTTAATTTCTTGACATGAGTATATATGCCCTTATTTATTTAAATGTCTTATTCCCAAAGAAATTTCAAGTTGCGTATGACTCCTGTTGCTTCCTCGGTGAATGTTCTACTTGTGTACGGTACCCTGTAGTTTCATATACGGTTGTGGAAGGTCCTGAGGAAACTAGCTGATATTCTGGAGGGAAATAACCTGCAAATGGAGAAGGTGGGTTCCTCTAAAACGGCACGGGGTTTAAGAAACTTTTAAAACAATATTTTACGTTCTCTTATCAGTCAAAACCTCAAACCTCATCTAGTTAAGCCTTCCGTTTCTTATTTTTCTCTTTCCGTTTCTCTTACCATGCATTGCTATCTATCAGTAAATATAAACGTTAAATAAGTATGGCATCCCTTTCTTTATTCAGGCCCGCACCATCACTTTACAAATTCTCTAACCACTGAGCGACTGTTCTGCTACTTCGTGTACATAGTCGCACCCTGTTAATGGTTTTGGCCATATACCAGTTGTGTGCCTGTAACACCAGAATGATGTGTCCATTGCATAATGGTTCTAGCCATATACTAGTAGTGTGCATGTAACACCAGAACGATGTGTCCTCTGTATAATGGTTTTAGCCATATACTAGTTGTGTGCCTGTAACACCAGAATTATGTGTCCATTGCATAATGGTTCTAGCCATATACTAGTTGTGTGCCTGTAACACCAGAACGATGTGCCCTCTATATAATGGTTCTAGCCATATACTAGTTGTGTGCCTGTAACACCAGAACGATGTGTCCTCTGTATAATGGTTTTAGCCATATACTAGTTGTGTGCCTGTAACACCAGAACGATGTGTCCTCTGT